>OJMO01001106.1_pt1 | contig 17409 bp, 13 predicted proteins | sample 1597241 | NCBI WGS metagenome assembly OJMO01 (sample SAMEA2452129, study PRJEB22498) | human gut metagenome | biome: human feces; feature: human gut; material: feces | place: Australia | collected 2012 | reverse complement strand
CTCGGGATCAAGCCGTGAGCACGCCGCGTGGGCTATCGCCGGCTACGGGTTCAGGGCTGTGGTGTCAAGCTCGTTCGCCGACATCCACCGCAACAATGAACTCAACAGCTTCGTGCTGCCGGTCCAGGTCAGTCCGGATTTCCTTAAAAAGATTTTCTCCGCGATCTCGGCGGATCCCACAGCAAGACTCCGCATAGACCTCCCGTCTCAGGAAGTGACCCTTTTGTCCGACGGCAGTTCCGAACGTTTCGAGATAAGCGCCTACAAGAAGTATTGCTTCGAGAACGCGCTTGACGACATAGATTATCTGCTTGAACATAAAGATAAGATTGAAGAATATGAAACTGAACATAGCAAAATTGCCCGGTGACGGAGTCGGCCCGGAAGTGGTGGAACAGGCCGTGAAGGCCATTGACGCGGTCTGCCAGCGTTTCGGACACGAGGTCAAGTACAGATCCGCGCTTGTCGGAGCCTGCGCGATAGACGCTTGCGGCTCCGCCTTCCCTGATGAGACCCTGAAAGTGTGTCTTGACAGTGACGCGGTTCTGTTCGGGGCCGTCGGGGATCCGAAATATGACAACGATCCCACGGCCAAGGTACGTCCCGAGCAAGGCCTCCTTGCGATGAGGCGTGAACTTGGACTTTATGCCAACATCAGGCCGGTGGAGACCTTCCCGAGTTTGCTGGATCGTTCACCGCTCAGGCCGGAGATCGCCTCAGGCGCGGATTTCGTCTGCGTCAGGGAACTCACGGGCGGTATGTATTTCGGAGAGAAAGGCCGTTTGGACGGCGGCGACACAGCGTACGACACCAACATCTACCACCGCTATGAGGTTGAGCGGATCCTGCGTAAGGCATATTCATTGGCGATGCTTCGCCGTAAGCATCTGACAGTGGTGGACAAGGCGAATGTGCTGGAGTCTTCGAGGCTCTGGAGGCAGGTGGCCCAAGAGATGGCTCCTGAATATCCAGAAGTTCAGACTGACTATATGTACGTTGACAACGCTGCCATGAAACTGATCACCGGCCCGCGCTTCTTCGATGTACTCGTCACCGAGAACACTTTCGGGGACATCCTGACCGATGAGGCCAGCTGCATCTCCGGTTCGATGGGACTGCTCGCGTCGGCATCGCTTGGAGAACATACCGGTGTCTATGAACCGATCCACGGCTCCTATCCCCAGGCCGCGGGACGTGATGTGGCCAATCCCCTTGCCACAATCCTTTCAGCCGCGATGATGTTTGAGTACGCTTTCGGGCTGAAGCGCGAGGGCGCGGCGATCCGCAAAGCTGTCGGTGAGAGCATTGACCGTGGTTTCGTCACCGAGGACCTGTCTTCCTTCGGAGCGCGTCCTTTGGGTACGTCAGAGGTGGGTGACAAGGTCGCGGAGTTGATAGAGAACGATAATTAATGTATTGATATGAACGAACTTGACTGGGGAAGCCTCGGCTTCCATTACAGAAAGACAAACGCCATTGTCTTCAGCCTCTACCGTGACGGGCAATGGTCTGAACCCCAACTTACCGACGATTTCGATTTCCATTTCAACGCTTTCGCCGGGGTGTTTCACTATGGTAATTCCTGCTTTGAGGGGCTTAAGGCTTTCCGTGGCAGGGACGGAAAGGTCCGCCTTTTCAGGCCGGACGAGAACGCCGAACGTCTCCGGCGCAGTGCCGACCGTCTTTCGATGGCCGCTCCTTCCGAGGAACTGTTCCTGAAAATGTGCGAGATGTGTGTGAAAGCCAATCTGGATTTTCTCCCTCCGTACGGACATAATGCGTCCATGTACCTGCGTCCTGTGCTCGAAGGCATTGACCCGCAGCTGAGCATCTGCTCCTCAAGCGAGGTTCTGTTTTCGGTCATGTGTGCTCCTGTCAGCACGTATGCCAAGGCTGGGGTGCTTACGCCGGTGACCGCTGTCATCTCGCGTGACTACGATAGGGCCGCTCCTGACGGTACCGGCTCCTACAAGATAGGAGCTAACTACGCGATGTCTCTTTATCCTTACAATCTGGCTCATTCTCAGGGTTATACGGAGCTGCTGTTCCTTGATCCCGCCACCAAGACGAGGATTGATGAGTTCGGATCCTCCAACTTCATCGGCATCAAGGGCGACACCTATGTGACCCCGCTATCCGGCAGTGTGCTGCCTTCAATCACGAACAAGTCTCTCCGCACCATCGCTGAGGATCTCGGAATGAAGGTGGAGATGAGGCCGATTCCGGTCGAGGAACTTGCCGAGTTCGATGAGGTCAACGCCTGCGGCACAGCGGTGGTGATCACCCCCATCCGCTCTATCGACGACAAGCCTCTTCTGGAGGGCTCAGATGTCTCTCGCACTTATGTAATGCCATCCGGCTCTGAGTGCGGAAAGTTGAGCCGTACCCTTTATGACCGCATCCGTGGCATCCAGGACGGCATAGAGGAGGATCCGCACGGTTGGTGCGTTGAGGTATAGCCGGTCGCTGAACTTGCCGAAGCGCCGACACGTGATTCTTCACGAAGGTTTTCTTGCAAATCATAAAATCAAATCTTAAATTTGCAAGAAACTGTAGTGGCGTGATATTAAGAACAATGAAGCAGAAAGCCGTAGCGCTTTCAAGACAGTACCCATTTGTGGTGATTACCGGTCCGCGTCAATCCGGCAAGACAACACTTGCCAAAGACGCGTTTCCGGACTACAGAAAAGTGTCTTTGGAGGACTTGGACAATCGCGCTTTCGCTGAAAGCGACCCGCGCGGTTTCATCTCGACTTATCCAGACAAAACCATCATCGATGAGGTTCAAAGAGTTCCGTCCTTGCTCTCCTATCTTCAGACACACAGCGATGATGTAGGAGGTGACGGAATGTACATTCTCACAGGTTCTCAGAATCTGCAACTTATGGAAGCCGTGGATCAATCGCTGGCCGGTCGGGTAGGATTGCTCCACCTCCTTCCTTTTTCAAGGCAAGAGATGAAAGACGGTGGTATCTTTCCTGAATCCACAGATGCGAAACTGCTTAACGGGTGCTATCCGCGTCTGTACGATAAAGGTATTTCGCCAACCGATTATTATCCGAACTACATCAATACGTATGTCGAGCGTGATGTGAGAAACATCAAAGACATCACCGACCTCGGCAAATTCATCAGATTTCTTAAACTTTGCGCGGCAAGAACCGGACAGCTTCTGAACAAGTCTTCACTGGCAAATGATTGCGGAATATCTGTGCCCACAGTTGACTCTTGGCTCTCAATTCTGGAATCAAGCTATATCATATTCCTTCTTAAGCCAGACCATAAAAATTATTCAAAGCGCCTGGTGAAGACTCCGAAACTGTACTTCTATGACACGGGACTCGCCGCTTCTCTTCTTGAGATAAAAACTGAGACCCAAATGAACACTCATTATCTTAGGGGGAATCTCTTTGAGAATATGGTTGTGACAGACTTTATCAAAAATGATTTCAATAAAGGAATAATAGAGCCTTCGGTTTCTTTTTGGAGAGACAGTGCCGGCAATGAAGTGGACCTGATCTACAGAGATAGTGACAAAGAGGACGCGTTTGAGATAAAGTCAGCGGAGACATTCAATGAATCGTTCCTGGATGGACTGAAATACTGGTCAAAATATTCAGGAGCCAAGCCCTCGCAATTGCACGTAGTCTATGGTGGTACCACTCCAATGGCCAGATCCGAGGCAAGCGTGGAAGTGTTCAGATAAAAACAAAAAGGGGGACTATATGCCCGTTGACTAACTTTCATCATTGGGAGTTCTGGTCTGTTGGCTATCTTTTTCCGTATCGCACCAACGTCCGGATGATCGCGGGCAGCCGATAATTGTGTTTTTTTACGGCATATAGTGCCTTTAAGATTAACAAGGCACATAGCGCTGCTCCGAGGCTTCGCAGCCTATTCCATAATATGCCAAAAACACTCAGGTGCGCTAACATATTCGCACCTGGAAGAGTAACATATTGTTCGTCAAGCCGATGATGTTTCAGGTGCACATGGTTTCTCGCACCTGGAAGTTCGGAACACCAATAGAACGCCCTGTACCGCGGGCATCGACTCATAGGTGTGCGAATACTCTCGCACCTAAAATGTTAAGTTGATAGTAATCAGATGGTTGATGTTTCAGGTGCGCATAGTTTTTCATACCTGGAAGAATGGTCTCCAATTGTTTTGCAAGACAGGAAATGTACGGAATCAGTATCGTCCCGCAAAAGCCACTTGCGGACAGTCAAGATTTTACAAAATGCTTTCAGCCACATAATGTTCCTATGCCCACAGAGGTCTGATCGGGCTGAAAAACCCGAAACTCGGAATACAAGATTTTCACGTCAATGTGCCCTCAAGACGCTTCTATCAGGCTTTGGACTGAAAGCGTTTCGTAAATTCACGATGAAATCGGCGTGAGGTAACATTCCTGATTGGTGCCGTGAAGGAAAGCCACTTTTTCACCCGAAGCATAAGCCTGGAATCTTCTGCCACACCCTGTCTTATTGTATGACTAAGATGGAAATCAAGCTCCTGACATACAGATCATTGCGCAGGAGCGTCAACTAACCGTGATTGTTTAAGCATCAGTACTATAAGCCAAATGTTAGTCAACTCCGATATAGTTCCCAAAGCAAAAAGCAAGCATCCCTTTTAGGGAAAAGATGCTTGCTTTTACTTCTTTCTTTCAATAATATATTACCATCGCAAGGATAAAGAAATTTTTTCAGATTGTCAAGGGATAACCCTTCAATGTTTTACAATGTAATATTGTTTCACACTCTGCCGGCAATGTGCTTGACGCAGGACTTTTCTTTTGTCGTGATTTTTGTGTAAGTTTGCAGGTTAAACAGACAGTCAGGAAATGTTTAGGAAACTTGCGGACAGAATGAAGGAGTTCAAGCTCACGATGAGGATGAAGCTGACGCTGAGCCTCAGCGCGATAGCCGTGACACTGCTTGTCTCCAGTGTGATCTCCATCATGGAGTACTATAGGATGAGCAACTATGTGTCGGATCTCATCGCGGACAACATCAGGAGCGTCAATGTCGCGCAGAAATTGTCCGAAGTCACGAACAAGTACAATCTGGATCTTCTGGCCCTGATCGGTGACAACTCGGTCAACACTCTTCCGGACTTCCATCAGAAGGAGTTCATGGGGCATTGCGACTCGCTTCGCAACTCCTTGACTTCCGACAAGATGGTCCCGCTGACTGATTCTGTTGTCTATGCGTATTCAGCTTACATGCTGACTTCGCTGGAACTGAACGACGTGATGCGGTCGGACTTCATCGACACCAGGGCTTGGTACTTCGACAGGCTTCAGCCCAAGTTCAGGAGGCTGAACCACTACATTGATGTGCTCAACGAGGCAATCTACGATGACCTGAAGAAGAACTCCCTGACGTTCCAGAGGGGGTTCTACAGGAGCATCATTCCGGGTGCTGTGGCTGTGGGTGTCGGGCTGCTGCTTGTGCTGATGCTGTTGTTCTTCCTGCTGGTGTTCTATGTGAATCCTATCTACAGGATGCTTTCCGGGCTGAACAACTACAGATCCTACAACAAGAAATACTCCTACTCCTTCGAGGGTGATGACCAGCTGGCGGAACTTAACGACGGCATCACGGAACTGACAGGGGAGAACCAGATGCTGCGCAAGAGGGTGGCCAACCTGCGGGCCAAGGTCGCTTCGACAGGCTCCGCTCATAATAATTAAAGAATATCCAAATGAACATCAAGGTGATATCCAGAAACGTTGGCTACGCTCTGCTTGTCAGTGCGCTGTTCATGTTCCTGTCCATTCTGGTCTCTGTGGCGAACGGCAATGACAGTGCCCTCGCCGCCCTGATGATCAGCTTCACGATCACCTTCACCGTCGGTGTGTTCCCGTTCATATTCGTAAGGAAATCGGCTGCCATCACGTTGAAGGACGGCTACATGATCATCGCGCTGTCCTGGCTCCTGTCCTTCATCTTCGGCATGCTTCCGTATGCGCTCTGGGGAGGGCCGTTCACGATCATAAACGCCTGGTTTGAAAGTGTTTCCGGCTTCACTACTACCGGTTCTACGATTCTGGACAATGTCGAGGCATTGCCGAACAGCCTGCTGTTCTGGCGTTCCTCGACGCACTTCATCGGAGGCTTGGGAGTCGTGGTCTTCCTGCTGCTGATCATCCCGAGTTCGTCTCAGATGAGGTTGAGGCTGACCACCCTTGAGCTTTCGTCCTTGTCCAAGAGGGAGTACAGATCCGGCGCGAACAAGACAGTCTATATCTTCACTTATGTCTATTTTGGATTGACCGCAGCCTCGTTCCTGCTTTATGTGATGGCCGGGATGAGTCCTTTCGACGCGATCAACCATGCGATGAGCGTCGTGGCGACAGGCGGCTTCAGCACCAGGAACGCCTCCATCGGTGCCTATGACTCGATCACGATCGACCTTATCACGATGCTCTTCATGGTACTCTCATCCATCCATTTCGGAATGATCTTCGTGGCTGTCGTGACAAGATCCCTCAAGCCGTTCAAGAACGAGATATTCAAGTTCTATCTTTCCATGATGGTTGTGGCGGGGGTGATCGTGTCGATCTCGATCAAGGCGCACGGGTTCGAGGAGGCCTGGGGGCGCTCCTTCCTCTCCGGCTTCTTCCACGTCATGAGCTTTGCCTCGACGACAGGGTTCAGCATCGCTGACAACAGCTCCTGGCCTGTTCTTTCGGACACCATACTGGTGCTTATGGGAGTATGTTGCGGCATGGCCGGCTCCACCACCGGCGGCATCAAGTCCGACAGGATGATGTTTCTGTGCAAAGAGGTTAAGTACCAGTTGAGGATGGTTCTGCATCCTGCGTCCGTCAAAGATATAAGGGTGAATGGCAGGGTGATCCGGCAGAACGACATCGCCCCGCACATCCTCTACATCGCCCTCTACGGCCTTGTGGTGATCATCTCGCTCGCGGCCTGCCTCACGCTCGACCCTGACAACAACCAGTCATTCACGGCGATACTCTCGTCCCTTGGCAATGTTGGACTTTCGGTGGACCAGCTCGGCTCAATCTACAACTTTAACGGAGAGCCATCCTCCCTCAAGTTCATCTACACGCTTGACATGTTCCTCGGACGTGTCGAGATCTATCCGATTCTGGCTGTTGTGATGATGATTTTCAGCCGGAGAAACAAGTAGAGGCTATGTACAGGGGGGAGTTTTTCTATAAGCGTTTCAAGGATAATTTTCCTTATGATGGGACGGAGGATCAGGATCGGTTGTTCCGGGAGATTGCGGATTTTGTTACTTGTGATGACGCTGATATTCTGGTGGTTAACGGGTATGCTGGTACGGGAAAGACTTCGGCGATCGCGGCGGTGATCAGGGCGTTTGATGATTTGAGACCTAAGGTACATACTGTCGAAGCGACTGTGTCGGAAGCGTCCGATGAATATGAGGAAATATGCTACCTCCTCGCCCCCACCGGCCGCGCCGCGAAAGTCCTATCCCTGTACGCTGGCAAGCCTGCCCGCACGATCCACAAATGCATCTACCGCCAGAAATCTATCGGCGATGACGGCTTCGGCCAGTTCTCATTAGCCCCTAACAAGCTCTCCCACAAACTCTTCATCGTGGATGAGGTCTCCTTGATAGGCATAGACGATGCCCAAAGGCAAGGCACGACCCAATTTGGTACCGGAGACCTTCTGAAGGATTTGATTGAATATGTCCGCGCCGGCAACGACTGCCGCTTGATAATGATCGGCGATTCAGCCCAGCTGCCTCCTGTCGGAATGGACGCCTCACCCGCTTTGGCGAAGGAATATATGGACGGTTTCGGTGGAGTCTGTTACAGTAGCCTGACCGAGGTCGTCCGCCAGCAAAAAGAATCAGGTATCTTGTTCAACGCCACGAAATTACGTGAGTTGATTGCCTCGGATCTCTACGGTGACGGGATGTACACTCCTGATGAGTTGGGTCTGACCGTTGACGGTTTCGATGACATCGTGAGGATAACCGGCGGCGAGCTCATCGACACCCTTAACTCAGCGTATTTTTCTGAATATTCAAAAGACGATGCTGTGGTGCTTTGCCGCTCCAACAAGCGCGCGAACCGCTACAATGCCGGCATCCGGGCCCAGGTCTTCTATGATGAGGAGCGCTTGGTCCGTGGCGAGAAACTGATGATAGTGAAGAACTGCTACCAGTTCCTGAAAGGTGTCAAGTGTATGGACTACATCGCCAACGGTGACATCGCCAAACTCGTGTCAATCAGGAATTTCGAGGAACGTTACGGCCTCCATTTCGCCGATGCTCGCCTTTCATTCCCGGACTACGATGACACCGAGATCGTCGCGAAAGTCTGTCTGGACACCCTTGAGTCCGAGTCCGCATCCTTGAGTTACGAGCAGCAGAACCAGCTTTATAACGGTGTGAACGCAGACTACGCCGACATCCCGACCAAGAAAAAACGCTACGAGGCCGTTCGTGAGGATCCTTACTACAACGCTCTCCAGCTAAAGTACGCCAACGCCATCACCTGCCACAAAAGCCAGGGCGGCCAGTGGAGCTGCGTCTTCATCGACAACCCCTTCTGGCAGGACGAACTCACAGTCGATGACCTCAAATGGCTCTACACCGCCCTCACCCGCGCCACCGACAAGGTTTACCTCGTCAACTTCAAGGACGAGTATTTTGCATAGTGTGGCTGGACAGTCCTCGGACTAAATCATAATTATTTTCTTCCACCGCGTTTGTAATATTGAAATAATTCGTATCTTGCAGCCAGTTAACCATTAATGCGACAAAATATAACCAAGAATATAAAACCAACATTATGAAAAAGGCCATTCTCATCATCGTGTCACATCTGTTGCTTGTCTTCGCACAAGCCTTTGCCCAGATTCCGGAACTTACGCATTCGAGCGTCATTCCTCCTTCTCCTGTCGCTTCCGAGCTTACCAAGTACATCACCTACCCTGTGGATTTGTGCAACGGTCTGGTAAAGACAAGCATTCCGCTATATGAGATTGTTGACGGTGACATACGGATTCCGATAACCTTGAATTATCACGCATCAGGGCTTAAGCCTAATATGCGCTCAAGCCACTGGCTCGGTGACGGTTGGAGCCTGTCCACAGGACCGTCGCTGTCACGGACGATCAATGGTGTGGCGGACGAGAAAAACTATGTGCCTCATATAGCGTTGAATGAATCGGCGACCTTTGAACAACTAAATGATATTGAAAAAATAGTTGCATCAATTGATAAACGGATAACAAGGAATCCTTTGAATATTAACTTATTATGAAATGATGCAGGTTGTTATTTACACCTCACTAAACGTAATATATGACGAAAAAGGACAGTGTGTCAGCAAGGGGTTGCCAGGCTGCGATCCAATCATTTATAGGTACGATAAAGGAAATATTCCTGTTCTGCCATATTGCCGTCCGCAGTCCGTCAGCTACTACGATGATTACTTGTTTATGGATGACCTTGTAACGTCTGAAACAAAACGGGTCCTGTCTTGTGACACACTGTCCAACTATGGGATTCCGGTCGTAGGGACGGACAAGTCCAAAGGGTTTCTGACAGGCACCGCCGTCTATTCCCTGACCGACCCGACGTCCAAGACGGTATCGTCATTCTATTACGACTACCAGGGCCGCCTGATCCAGAGCCACCGCAAGGAGGCGCTTGGCGGGGCCGGGCATATTCATCAGTCCCTTACTTTCACGTGCAAGCCGTCTATGACAAGGGAAACGGTAGAACTTCCGGATGGCCAGGTGGATTCCCTTGTGACAGTGAGGGCTTATGACGGACAGGAGAGACTGGTCTCGGAAACGACATCTCTGAATGATAAGTCGCAGTCTGTGTCCTATGGTTATGATGAAATAGGACGTCTGACAAGTCGGGTGTATGGCACGGAGGCCAATCCGTCAGCGTTGACCGAGACACTGGCCTATAATATTCGAGACCAACTGACAGACCAGAATTCCAATGTGTTCAATATGTCACTCCGGTATCAGGAGCCGACACTTGGGGCAGTCCCGAAGTATAACGGGAGCGTTTCCGAGTGGGAATGGAATCACGGTGTGGGAACAGAGACAAACGCCTGGTCGTTATCATACGATGGCGTTGGCCGCTTGACGGATGCGCAGAGATTTGTCGGTGGCGTGCAAACTAATTCATTCAGTGAAAGGTCCATCACTTATGACAGGAACAGTAATGCCTTGACCTTGACCAGATATGGGGAGAACGCAGCGACTCCGGATGAGATATTGGCATATTCGTATAATGGCAATTTGTTGAGTGGCATCTCCAACACCGGCGCGTCCGGTGGCGGAGGCCAGTACACTCACGACGCGAACGGCAACCTGACCCGTGACGGCCTCTCTACGCTCGACATCGATTACAATGATCGGAACCTGACAAGCCGCATTTCATCCGGCGGAGCCACTTTGGCGGAGTATGAATATCTTGCTGACGGCACAAAACTGCGTGCGTTGGACGGCGGCGGCAACGGCTACCAGTACAGAGGTTCCCTGATATACACCCAGGCCGCAGGTCAAACGGGTTCTCCGGCTATAACCCTTGACTGCGCCGTGACCTCCGCCGGCAGGATAGTACGTGAGAACACCGCTGATGGTTCGTCCACCTATAAGGTTCAGCACTATCTCCGCAGTGTCCGCGCCGTCATCGACGGTGACACCGGTACGGTCATCGAGGCCAGCGACTACAACCCGTTCGGCAAGCGGATTCAGGTGACTGATCCGGTCTCCGAACCCGTTGAAGGGTCACAACATGCCGCGGAGCCTGCAGTCGCCCCGGTAGCCACGGCAACCTCGGAGGCCTCCACATCCTCTCCGAACCGCTGGCACTTCTCCGGCAAGGAGTCCCAGTCCTTCCTATATGCAAACATACCGTTACTCGACTTCGGTGCCAGGATGTACAACCCGACTATTGCTCGCTGGACAACCTCCGACCCTATGTCCGAGAAGTATTACGGCATCAGCCCGTATGTCTACTGCCTCGGAAATCCAATAAGTATCATTGACCCTAATGGAATGGATATATGGACTATGGACGAAAAGGGAAATGTGGTATGGGTAAAGGAAAGTGATGACCACCGGCTTTATTATGTGAATAATAATGGAGTTTGGTCGGATGATTATGTCTCGGTCTCTGACCGGAGCATCCTTGACGATCTGACCAAAACAGAGGCCAAGGTGGATGGAGGGGCGAAGGCAAGCAGCCATACCTCAAAGACCGGAATCAATGACATATTCAAGGTGTTCAAATTCGCATCGGACAAAACAAAAGTCGAGTGGGCTGTTCACCGCAACGGTGACACCTACACCATCGGAACAAAGCATGATTCATCCAACGCGTCTTCGTGGAAGGATAACTTGCTGATAATTAGGGATATTTTTTTTAATCATTACTAAATAGATTATTTTACAAATTTGTAACGTCATGTGACCAACGGACTGATTGAAAGCCAATCTGTACTGTGTCACACGCCGCATAGCTATGTTAAACTTTAATGAGGGAAAGCAATGAAGCTCAGGAGATTCTTGTCCGGTTCGCCTAATCACGTTTACCAACGATCCTTGAACGGTTCGGTAATATTCTACAGCCTTGAGGATTGTCTGGTTTATTTCACTGTCTTTTGCACCTGTGCAGTCAAGTATGGTGTGAGCACTGTCCTATTCTTCGTTTTGCGTAGTGTATATTGTTCTAAAGGATTGAATGTTTATTCTAATGGATTTTATCTATCTTGGATCAGGAAAAACCTAATTGATTGAAAACATTGAATATTAAACCTTTTACTGTTGTGGTTTTGATAAATTCTAAATAGATTGTTGGATATTGTTTAATAATTATAAATTACTACATTTGCGGCGAGATTGCCGGTGGCACTTCAGCTGGAATGCTGATGTATGTTATTATGCTTGGTAAGTTAGTGGTTTGTCAGAACACTTATAATTTTATTTGGTTCTTAATTTATGGCGGTAGGATTTATTAATAGCGCAATCGTTGCTCTTTCCAACCGTTTTGATAACTGGGGGGGGGTAACATCTTGAATTATAATAAATTACATTGTGTTTCCAACGGCATGGCCATTTGGTTGTGTGTCCTCGTCGGCTGTTTTCTGTCGATTCTGACAGTGGCGGCGGAAGCGCTTCCGTCAGACTCAGGCTTTACCTCAATGAGGACTGTCGTCTTATCAAAGTCGTCCTCGGTTCAGGAGGACAGGCACGATACGACTTCATTCTCTGTCTATTACAGGTCAGCTGTATCCAAGATCGAACGTGGATTCCGGAACAACGCCGCCACTTTGAAAGCAGCCACCGAAGGACTCAGGTCCATCGTGTACAACGGTAATCTACGAATATACAAGGTTTACATAATCGGTGCCGCCTCACCTGAAGGCCGGCCGGAACTCAACGCGCGTCTGGCCCGTGACAGGGCTGAAGGAGTGAAAGCATTCCTGAAGAGCATCGAGCCACGTCTCACGGATGCCGACTTCGTTGTCATCTCAAGAGGTGAGGACTGGGAGGGTGCCACCAAGATCGCCGCGTCCTACGACACCGAGACTGGATCGTCCACGGTCTCGGACATATTCAAGGATTCTCAAAATTCCGAGGCCAAGAAGCTGATGATGAAGCGTCTGCAAGGTGGAAACGTCTGGCGCAGGCTGATCTCGGACTACTATCCGTCCCTGCGACGCACGGATATTCATGTGCTTTACAGCACTGTCCGTCCGATCGGGCCGGTTGAGTGTGAATTGCCGGAAGTGACCCTTGAGGTGCCGTATTCAGTGAACATCGCCCCTCCGACGGTGTTGCCGGAGGTTGAGTTCCCTGAGCCGGAGCCGCCGAAGGAGAGATTCTACACCGTCGCCGCCAAGACCAACCTCCTCTATGATGCCGTGACCGCACTCAACGCCGAGGTCGAGTTCCCTGTCGGGAAGAACTTCTCGGTGATGGTCGAGGATGTGTTTCCGTGGTGGAACTGGGGGCCGAACGGCAAGAAATATTGCTTCCAGATCTGGTCAATGGGTATCGAGCCGCGCTGGTGGTTCGCGCGCGATGACAGGAGGGACTATCTTACAGGGCATTTCGCCGGCGTTTACGGCATGTCCGGGAAATACGACCTCCAGTGGGACACGAAGCTCTGCTACCAAGGAGAGTTCTGGTCTGCTGGATTGACCTATGGCTACGCCTTGCCGGTCAGCAGGTGGATGAACATGGAGTTCTCGGTCTCCGCCGGCTTCCTTCGCACGGACTACCGCCACTACCAGCCGGATCCGGGCTACGAGCACCTGTTCCGGGACAAGTACAACGTTGGAACCGTCTCCTGGTTCGGCCCGACGAAACTCAAGGTCTCATTGGTGATACCGATCGGGAAGGATTCACACAAAGTAAACAAAAACTAATCAGAAACAAGTAAAAAGAACAAATCATCAACATGATGTCTGACACCAATATAAAGTATAGTTCCGCTGTATTCTTCTGCCGTGGACTGTCCGTTCTCCTGCTGCTTTTTGCAATAGTCGCAGGCGGATGCCGGAGACGTCCCCTTGAGGATCCTGACAACCTTACCGCAGTCAGGGTCAGGGTGAATGTGGCCGGAATCCACAATGTCACGTCAGACATCTACAATGACAAGATCCCGGTCCAGAAGATAGAGCCGAGTGTCATGCACGTGCTGTTCTTTGGAGAGAACGAGGATGTTATTGCCGCAGAGGACTTTATCACAGATGTGAGCTTTGACGAGAACGGAAACCGCATTGTGAGCGGAGAAGTCATGCTTGCACCGGGCAGTTACAGGATGCTCATCTATGATTTCGGCACTGAAGAGACTTTGATAAGGAACTACTACAGTTGGGACAAGGCAGAGGCATACACAGATCCTGCACCGTCAGCCGTTCTGAACAAGTACTCTACCAAAGGGAAAGACGCTCCGAACATTCTCATGCAGCCAGAGCATCTTGTGGTGGCCAGGAACGTGTGTGAGACTGTGCCCTATCACAACGGAATCTACACGATCTATGCGGATGCCTCATCGGTAGTTGAGAGCTGGTATATTCAAGTCAAGGTGGATGGGCTTGAATATGTCACTTCGGCGCAGGCTGTTCTCTCAGGCATGGTCCGCGCAAACCTTATTGCCACCGACACGAGGATGAACGATCCGGAAGCTTCCGTATGGTTCAATCTCCAGAAAAGTGATGACAAAGGCAAGAATGTGATCTGTGCGGTGTTCAACACATTCGGACGCATCCCGGAGTCGGACAACAACTTCGAGGTGACTTTCGACCTTGCGGTCAAGGGCGGCACGAGTGTCCGCAAGACCTTTGACATTTCGAACCTGTTTCTCACAGAGAATGCTGTCAAGCACCATTGGCTTCTTTTGGAGGACACTATCAAGGTCGAGCCACCGAAGGACTTAGGTGGTGCCTTTGAACCTAAGGTCGATGACTGGGAAGATGAACAGAAAAATATAGTGATTTAGTACTTACCATAGCTCATGATGATAGGAGCGTAATTATTTATTAATTTATTGAAAAAGATTTATTTAGTTTAACTTTTAATTTGTGTTTATCATGAAAAAAGAAATGTTTGTATTGGCAGCTCTCGCGACTCTCGCGGCCTGCTCAAAGACAGAGGTGACGCCGGTCGCCTCAAACGTGAACAGCGAGATCACGTTCAATGTCGCTCCTCGCACCAAGGCTCTTAGCCAGACTCAGACTGATTTTGATCACAATAATGTCTTTGTCTCCTATGCCTATTATCTTGGACATGGCAAGACTTGGGCTGCCAACAACTCCGAGGCTCAGATGTACATCGACGGTTCTACAATTTCATACAATAGCAACTTGTGGAAGAATGAGACAACATCTTACTATTGGCCGAAGGATGGTGGTTCTTTGACATTCTTCGCGTATTCGTACAACAAGAAAGATATGACGGTAGGTGATAATTCCGGTTTTGCTTGTGTATGGGCAGTAGGCGAAGACGGACAGTATCAGGGTGGAATCAATGGCCATTTTGATGTGGCCACGAACAAGAATGTTGATTTTCTTGTTGCTGACATCGCTGCTGATAAGACAGAAAATAAGAATAGCTATGCTCACACCGGAGTTCCGACTCTTTTCCGTCACAAGCTTTCTATGGTCAATGTCGCCGCTAATCTTGCTGAGGATTATGCTAACAAGAAGTTCATCTTGAACTCTGTGAAATTCACTAATCTTTGTCATTATGCAACCTATAGCCAGATTCCAGAGAAGATGACCCCGGGTGGAAACATGTTTTTGTCTGATCAGGTTTATGCGGAGAATGTTGGCTTCGAGGTTAAGAGTGGAAGGTTGATTGCAGTCCCGGCTGAGATCAAAAAAGGAGCTGGAGTTGAGGATGGTCAGTACATCTACATTCCTCAGGAATTTAATGATGACAGCTATATTGTAATTACATATACTGTGGAAACCGTTGTTGGTAACAAGGTCGTTAAGGAAGAGTGCACAAAGACAGTTAAGGTAAAGGATGTCTTCCCTAAGTGGGAGATGGGACACAGGTACACTTTTAACCTTACCTTCTCTCTGAACGAGATTCACTGGGATCCGGCTGTTGAGAACTGGATCGATGACGAGGCTGGTAACATTACCATCGACAGATAATAAGAATCGCGGGCATTCCCGCGCCATAAGCCTGCCGGGAGGTGATACTCCCGACAGGTTCTAATTGATAATAACATAGATGAAAGGAACAGGCCTCAGTAATTTCCCGACTGTGCAAACCCTGTGCAAACCACAGGCACGCAAGAATGGCTCCGGTAATGCTGGAAGGCCACAGTGATAGCGGATTGAATACCGCTGGTGGCGTTATATCGTGTCCGTGGTTTGTAAATGATTGGCATTCTTTGCGGATAATGCCCTTAAGTGATGTTGAGAAAATAAGTTGCATCAATCGATAAAATTGAATACATAGAATCACCCTGAACATCAATATATTGCAAATTTAAACTGATGCAGGTTATTTTTTGAAGGTTACTTGAAATGTTCTTTGAGGTGAAAAAAACTTCAGACAAACAATTCAAAACAGCTTCTTAGTATTACCTCCGTGAGCATCAGCTTTTACACTCCTGGCGATACTGTTTAAACAAACACGATGCAGACGGGTTTGTCAAGGACGATGGTGCGCCCGGTGTCAGAAAGAAGACCCGTCCTGAAGCGCTTCTCAAGCCGCTTGAGGCCCCTCTCGAGATCCTCGGCGAGCCCCATATCCCGAGGGAGCAGCTTGCGTCTTCGGGTGAGTTTCACCCGGTCCGCCTCGATGCCCTTTCTCAATCCCGTGTTGAAGTCCTTTTTCATGCCGCAAAAGTAAGGAAAGGTTTGATATATGCAAATATAATATATTGAGCGACAGTGTGTTAAATGTGGTTTACGGGCTTTCTGGCAGGGTCGGCGCCCCTTCGCGTGGAGGACCGAATGAAAGATTTTTGAGTGCCTCTACATAACCCGCAGAAGGCTGCAGACGACAGATTTTTGGCGGTCGGGAACACGACCTTGCGGCATGAAGATGATTTTTGAAAAAAGTCTCAGCGGGATGGTGAAAGCCTCGCGTCATCCTCGGTTTATGGTCAGGACAGGGGCACCTGAGTAGTTACATTATTTGTATATTTAGCAGAGTATCTATTATTAGTTGATTATTAATGTTATACGCTCTAAACGGTAGAAAAGTGACCGTATGGATTCTGATTAGATACGAAAAGGTGAAGATTTAACGTATTTAACTTTCAATCACATCAGGAATCACGAAATAAGGGTTGGGAGGAGCGTTTTAAACCGACCCCATAATGTGGTGAATAGAAGTTATATGACGAATTTATGAAGGGGTACGGTTGAAACGACTACCTTAAAGAATATGATTGCCAATCATCCCTTTTTATTCTATAAGAACCAATAGAAATGTAGCCTATCATACTGTTTTATCACATTTTTATACTTCTTAAACGCAGTTTTTCCATTGGTTATGCTGTATTTCGAAATAAAAAAGTTATCTTTACGGTGTAAAATGTGATACTAATATCAAAAATAGTACTCTAATATGATATTTGAACGTAAGAAATATTTGGATGAACTTATCGCAGGACGTGGGAATGGACTTGTGAAGATTATAACAGGTGTTAGACGATGTGGAAAGTCTTTCCTGCTGTTTGACATCTGGCATAACTGGCTGTTGGAACATGGGGTGACTGATAGTCACATCATTGAGATACAACTTGATGATTTCCGAAACAGGCGGTTGAGGAAGCCTGATACCTTGCTCGACTATATAGATTCAAAGGTTGTGGATGATGGCAAACCTTATTATATAGTCTTGGACGAGGTACAGTTGGTAGAAGAATTTGTGGAGGTTATTCTTAGCTTGACACACA
>OJMO01001099.1_pt1 | contig 17494 bp, 8 predicted proteins | sample 1597241 | NCBI WGS metagenome assembly OJMO01 (sample SAMEA2452129, study PRJEB22498) | human gut metagenome | biome: human feces; feature: human gut; material: feces | place: Australia | collected 2012 | reverse complement strand
CCCTGGCCTTCATCGCCTTGGCGGCCACACCGTTAGGACGATCCTGGTCAGGAGCCGAAAGGTGTCCGGGATTGCCGAAAGTTCCGTCACGGCGGGTCTTGCCGGCTGCGGCGAGAAATACATACGCCTGCTCGAAATCCTCGGCGCAGCGCCTGTAAGTCTCATTGGCACTGAGCCTTGTCTGATCCCAGTTGTCCTCGGAGCCAAGAGCCTTGTCAAGGTAAGGCATCCCGCCGAAATAGCGGCAGAGCACGAAATGAGCGAAGCCTCTCACGAAATACGCCTGTCCCAGAATGTCATTCTTATCCTGCTCCGAAGGGATATTCTGCACCCTGTCGATGTTCCCGATCGCCTTGTTGCAGATCCTGATGATCTTGAACATTGAATATGACACCGGTCTTCTTGTCAGATCCGTCGTGAACACCTCCACATTGGCTCCGAGTGTACCGGCCTTGATGCTTTGTGCCCTGATGAGACGGCCGGTGTCACACATATCCGTCATCGCAAGCCAGGTGAAACGAAGGCTCCAGTTGTCCAGGTAGAGAGGATAACCCTGCTTGATGTTGGTGTTCCTTTCGGAATTGGCCACCGAACTGCCATAGACATAGTCAAAATATGCCTTGTAGTTGTCCCAGATGGTAAACACCTCTGTCTCGTCAAGTCCTGTCTCGGGATTGATGTCCAACCAGTCGCATCCTGAAAAAACAAGACATAACGCAATTATGCCGCTGTTTAGTATCTTTTTCATCTTGATCATTTCCATTAGAATCCAACTTTGACACCGAGCTTGACACTCAGCATATTCGGATAGAAACCTGTCGTGAACGTCGTGCTCTGAGGATCGCCTTCGATCAGCCCTGTGCCGGTCCAGATGTTGTTTCCGGTGGCGTACACGTTAAGGCTCCTCAGACCTGTCGCCTTGAGGAACGCCTTTGACTTGATGGTGTAGCCGATGTAGATTTCCCTCAGGTTCACATAGTCGGACTTTCTCCAGGTACGTCCCTCAAGCATCATCGTGTACGATTTTGTCGGATCACCGCCCGCCCACATATACATCGGGTGTCCGGAAGCTCCGCCATAGACCAACGTGGCGTGGTTCGCGCCCTGATTGTCCGGCCTCCAGTAATCCAGCTGCGAGGTGTTCACACGGTAGTCTCCCTTGTTGAACTCAACCTCCCAGCTTCTGTTGAAATTGACATATTTCCCGAAGTTGGCGGTCCAGAGCATTCTCAACTCAAAGCCCTTGTAGCTGATTCCGTAGTTCAGGGAAGCCACCGCCGGAGCGTACTGGGTGCCCTTTATGGCGTGTAGGTCATTCACATTCAGAAGACCGTCAGCGGAATAGTCAAGGTATTTATAGGCGCCGACGTTCAGGTACTGCCAGTTACCGGCGTACGAAGGGTAGTTGTGGATGTCGTCCACGCTGGTGTAATAGCCACCGTCAACGACAGAGACACCGTTGGTCTGTCCCCTGTAGGCCTTGCCGGCGGTCTTCTGGTACTCAGGCGCGTAAGGAGCGTCCTCGTAGTTCGTGATGCGGTTCTCGTTCAATGACAGCATCGCGGAGACATCGTAGCCGAAACCGTTCTTGAAATCGTTCTTCCACCCGGCCTCGATCTCGATGCCGTGCTTCTTCATCGAGCCTCTGTTGACCTCCTTGTAGGCCGTGCCCACAATCATCGTGACGTTAGGAGCCACGAGCATATTCGTACGGTTCTCATTGAACAGATCGACCTCCAAGGTAAGCCGGTTCTTCAGCCAGCCGAACTCTATGCCAAGATCCCTCTTGTGTGCAAGTTCCCATTGGGCGGTGTCATTGGCCGCGCTGTCCTCCGTGACGTATGAGCCTTTAGAATAGGAGCTGTAGTAAAGCCACCTTGAGCTGGTCTGGTCGTTTCCGACAAGTCCGTCGGAATAGCGGAATTTCATCTTGGACCACCAAGGCATACTCTTCTTCCACCACTTGTACTGCGAAGGCACCCAGCCGACAGCCACCGAAGGGAAAAGGCCGAACCTGTTCTTCGGGGAGAACTGTTCTGATCCGGTGTAGCCAAGGTTAGCCTCAAGGAGATAGGTTCTCCTGTAGTCGTAGGTGACACGTCCGACAAGCCCCATTGTCCTGTACGGGAAGGCCGTCGTGCGGATGTTCTCCCTTTGGTTGAACAGAGCCAGGGCGGACACGGAATGGCCTCCGAATGTCCTGGCGTAGTTCAACGCGCCTTCCCAGTAGAATGTGACATAGTAGTTGTTCTCGACACCACCCTTGGTCACGGCGAACTCGGGCTGCTCGTAGACCGCCTCTCCGGTGCTCTTGTTGTTCACCCAAGGGTTACCGACACCAGCGTCATAAAGATCCCAGTCGATGTAATAGACCGGATTCTCGTGGTTCGCGCTCTGGGATATCCTGGAATAATAGGTGCTCAGCGAGAAGCTGGCGGACAGCGAGAGACCTTTCGTGATGAAGTCCAGATCCTGCTTCAGCTTGACATCCGTGTAGAGTTTGTTGCCGACACTTTGGGAATATGATCCATAGCCCAGCAGCTTGACAGCGTTGTCGTAGAACGCTCCCGCCGAAGAGGCGATGCGGTCTCCTCGCCGGTCCGGATAGTCCGTGTCCGGAATCTCATCCAGAATCCAGTCCGGATAATATGCCGGGTACATCATCGGGGACGAGGAGTACATGTGCCCGAAAAGCCCGGACGGGCTCATGCCGCCGGTACCCGTAGGGGCGCTTTGGACTCCGAGATTGCCTCCCACCTTGACAGACAAGAGAGTGGACTTCGTCAGGTTCACGTCAAGGTTGGTCCGGTAGTTGAGCCTGTCGTAACTGAAGTTAGAGCCTCCCCAGGACGTGAAATCCTTGAATATGGAGCCTTCCTTGTTGTAGCCGAAGGAGACGAAATACTTCACCTTGTCGGAACCACCGGTAACGGACAGGTTGGCGTTGACGCTGCTGGAGAAACTCTTGGTGGTCAACGCGAACCAATCGTTGTCAGGGTAACGGATGGAATTTATCCTGGAAGTAGGGTTTTCATATTCATTGATCTGCCACCGAGGGATCATCGATCCGAAACTCAGGGCGTTCTTCTGAGCGACGTTGAGCATCTCCGCCGTGGTGGCGGAAGAGATGTGCTCAGGGAACATAGTCGGAAAATCCATTCCGTACGACACGGAGGCCTGCATCTTTGGCTTTCCGACCGAGCCGGTCCTTGTCGTGACAATGATGACACCGTTGGCGCCTTTCGCTCCGAACACAGCGGTGGCGGACGCGTCCTTCAGCACGGATATGGTAGCGACCTCGTTAGGGTCAATGTCGGAGAAGCTTCTCTCCACACCATCCACAAGCACCAGCGGGCTGGAGCCGTTCCAACTGGAGACACCGCGGATTAATATGCTCACATCATTGTTGCCCGGCTGACCTCCGTTTGCGATAGTGACAACACCGGATAGCTTACCGGTTATCGCGCTCGTGATGTTGGCGGTACCGGAATTGACGATGTCGTCGGTGGAAATCTGGGAGATCGCGCCCACGACGCTCTCCTTTTTCTGCTGTCCATAGCCGACGACCACAGTCTCCTGCAGCATCGTGGACTCTTCTTCCAGAATGATCCTCAAGTCCTTGGCGCTTGCCAGGGTAACGGTCTTGTACGTGTAGCCCAGACAGGATATCTCCAAAACGGAACCTGCCGGAGCCTTGATCACAAAACGACCGTCAATGTCAGTGACCGCACCGTTGGACTTGTTTCCTTTTATCATAACTGCGGCCCCGATCACCGGAACTCCGTCCTGATCCACCACCAAGCCTTTAACCGACAGGTTTTTAGGCTGTTGCTGTGCGGACATATTCCTTGCCGGAGCCATACTCTCCGCCGGCGCCGCCGCCATCGAGACTGTGGCAAGCGGAGCCAAGAGAGCGATGAATATTTTCAGACAACTGTTCATGTTATTGGTTATTATTTTTCAATCCTGATCTTGATCGCGTCACAGGAGCCATCGCTCCACTGGCGGACACGGATGGTAGCGCTCTTGCCCGATTGTGCGGCATTGTCGTTGTTGATCAAGCACTCGCCAGCCACGCATCTGACTCTGAACCTCAATGTCCCGTCCACTATCTCATTGGAGAATGTGGCCGTTTCCTTGACATTGACAACGGCATCCTTCTTGGTGAGCATATACGTCGCTTCCTTTGTGACACCACCCTTAGGGCTCTTCAGCGGTTTTGAGCTGGTCGCTTTCCAGTCTGTTCCGTCAAGATACTCAACCATCCAGAAACAAGGAGCGGTGGCCACGCCAGACATGGCGAACTGGATGCTGGCCTTGGATCCCGCCGCAAATCCCTTGACAGGAACGGAGAACTCCAGATTATCATCTGTCCATGCGCCTTTCCTTGCATAATGCCCCTTTCCGTCGCCGCTCACTATGAAATCGCTGGCGGCGTATTTGGAATCGTCATTGACCGTGTTCCATCTCATTTCCGCAGTCTTGCTGTCATCGGCGGCTATGCCCTTGGTGACCCATTCCGTACCCTTGAGCACAGAGTCCTCAAGCGTCCAAGTCCATTCAGTAGGCATGACAAAGACTCCGGCCTGACTGATGGTTATGACCACGTCCTCAATCGCCTCGTCTTCACATCTGAATGTAAGAGTGCCTGTGCGCGGCTCGGCCGAAGTGTTCCCGGAAGCGGACACCTTGACAGTTGTACCCTCCATGTCGGCGTTCCCTGAGGCAGGTGTCACGGTAAGCCAGTCCATACCCTCGGACTTGACGGCAGTCCAGTTCCTGTTTGTCGTGACCGTCAGCACCGCCACGGTCTCCGCCTTGTCGGTGAATGAGACTTCATTGCCCTCGGCGCCGGTCACATTGAAGACAGGATCGTCCACATACTTCGTCTGGGTAATCCTGATCACCACATCGGGAGCGCCCTCGCCCTTGAAGGTCAATGTACCCTCCCGCGCGTCTCCGGTGTTGAGCTCGGGAGTGACAGTGATCACGCTCTCTGTCTTACGCCCTCCTGACTCCGGAGAGACGACGACCCAATCCAAACCGGTCTTCTCCACGGCCCAGTCGACATTGCTCCAGACCTTGAACACTACCGGATCAGTCTTGTCGAAATCAAAGGCGATGATGTCAGTGTCAAGATCATAGACCTTGATTTCAGGGACGATAGGAAACGCGTCCTGCGTGACTGTGATCGTTCTTTTCACAGAACCCGCCCTGACCGTCAACCGGCCGGAACGCTCAAGATCATCGTTGGCCTCGGCCTTCACGGTGACAGTCGCAAGCTTTCCTGAACCGCCGCTGACAGGAGTGACCGTCAACCAGTCCATTCCGGATTTGGACACTGACCAAGTCCTTGTGGAAGAAACGGTGAACGTGGCGTTCTCCGACCCGTCGTAGGACAGACGGATGTCAGAAAGGCCATTGATGTCAACCACCTCTTCGGTTCCCTTTTCCTCTTCCGCACAGGACGCCAGGAACAAGCCCGACAGAACCATCAGCGGCAGAAAGATTAGTCTAAGTGATTTTCTCATAATGTTACTAATTACGTTTTATCATTCTTCATTCAATTATACTCATAAACCGACCCTCGGCATCTAATAGACCGGCTCAGGCTTTTCCCATTCCTTTGTCATACTGTATGGCATCCTGTAGACCTTGCCTTCCTTGTCGCAGAAATACAGATGCGAGACACTTCTTGAGTCCGGATTGCCGTCCGCCCAGAAAGCATAGAATCCATCCGCCGCCCGCAGGGGCCGTCGCGCGTAGGTATGGTTCGACACACTTCCCGAAGTCAGGCTCAGGCTTTTTCTCCAGGTCTTTCCCTCGTCCACGCTGGTCCAGCGCACCATCTCGCCACCCGTTCCCCAGTATTGAGGACCAGGATCAGTCGGGGCGATGACCGTCCACTGTCCATTCTCCACCCAGATGCTTCCGCTGTCGTAGCAATGTGTGGAAGTGGTGACCAGGCTTTCCTCCCATCCGGATCCCGTCCAGTAAAGCGTGTGCCATTGCCTTACACCGCCTGCCGGACCGGTAAGATGATTGTCGCTGGTAAGGTAGAGTATCACCGGATTGCCAGCCTGATCAAAGTTCAGATCCTTGATGTAGCAGTTCCTTCCCTGGCTCTGATAATCACGGAGTTCACAGACGGAATGCCTGTCCGTGACCGGAACATCCACAACAGTACCGTCAGCCGTCGTCCAGGTCCGCCCCCAGTCGGTGGACTGAAGATAGTAGATGTTCGTGCGGGTGTCGACCGAACCGTTGATATGACGGTTGAAAGCCGTGCAGAGCTTGCCTTCGAAAACATTACTTATCTGACAATGGCCAGACTTGGACTCGGAGCCTTCCTTTATGGACGCCAGTTTCCGGTACGGAGTCCACTCCACACCGTCCTGTGAAGTCTGCCAGAAAAGCTGACGGACTCCGTCATAGCGGGTGAAGAACAGGAAGAATCCCTTGTCCTTGTCGTACATCACCTGAGGATAGGCCATTATGCTTTCGTTGACATATTCAAAGGAAGAGATGTCGTAGGGCTTGGAACTGCGGTAGCGGACTCCCGGGCGCTTGTTGGCCCTTCCGGCGACAAAGACCCAGATGTAGCCATCCTTGTCGATCTGGACGGTAGGGTCGTCGTGAGGGTCGCTCACTCCAAGGATGCCCTTGTCCATCACCACCCTAGGCTTTCTGAGCATCCCCGTGCGGTGGTCATAGCAACCGACCATACATTGGAGCCAGGCCTTCCCCGTGTCCGGACAACCGCCATAGACGAAATAGGTCCTGTCAACCTCCGGCGAGTACACTGCCATAGGAATATGCTTCATTGTATACGTGCCCAACCCTCCGGAGTATTTGTCGCCATATTCAGACTTGGACTGTCCGATGGTGAACCATATTCCCCGATAGCCATCGACCGTCTGCGAAAGACCGTCCACAGAAGGGCCGGTTTCCGGGACAATCACGGCCTGGGCGCTTTTGAATATGTCACCCGCACCTCCAAGCGGACTCCAGACGCTGCGGTACGTAAGCGGTCCGTCCCCGGCTTCCCTTAGCCTTACCGTCTGTGTGCGGCCACTGCCATACGACTCCACATATTCAGTCCTCAAGGAGCCGTCCGCCGATGTGAAGGTGAATTCCATTCCCTTGATGTCGTCAGGACACGATGAACTCAGGAGTATTTCAACTCCGTTTCCGGTGTAGGACGCCGCAAGGACAGACCGGTTCTCCAGTCCGTCCTCATATTCAGAGCCATAGACTACCACTTCGATTCCGGCTCCGGGGAAGGTTTCTCCGCTTTTGGCGCGCCAGGTCACTGAGAATCTACCGCTCCCTTCCGGCACCGGACTCAGGATTGTGGATCCTTCCCTGCCTTCAAGACTGATTTCAAAACTGTTCCCGCCGCCGTCCAGCATTAGGCCGGAGACATCGTCCGGGACTCCGCTCCATTTGCAGACTATCCGTTCCCTGCCGCCAAGAAGTGAGATTTTCCCGGTGTCACGCAGCTCCAGAACATCCTCGTTCTTTACCGAGCAAGCAGCTGCCACCCAAAACAAGGCGGCAACCGCACACAGAATATGGTATAAACGGGTCTGCATTGTCTAATTACCTTTCCGCCTTCCTGACAAGTTCCGGCTTCTGCCAATCCTGGGTCATGTGGTAGGGCATTCTATAGACATCGCCCTCGCTGTTGCAGAAATAAAGATAGGACACGCTCTCCTTGTCAGGATTGCCGTCGGCCCAGAAAGCATAGAAACCATTGTTGAAGTTCTGCGGCCTTCTGGCATAGCCGTGGTTGCGCGGGCTGTTGCGGGTCAGAGTCTTGTAACGCCTCCAGGTCTTTCCGCCGTTGAAACTCTTCCACATCACCATCTCGCCACCTGTACCCCAAAGCTGAGGACCGGGATCGGACGGCGTGATGATCGTCATTTCCTTGCCATCGACCCAAAGGCTGCCGCTGTCGTAGCAATGAGTGGACTCGGTGAAGTCACTGAACTTCCATTTCTTTCCGGTCCAACGCGCCACCGAGTGCACACGGGCTCCGCCGTCAGGGCCGGTAAGGTGGTTGTCGCTGGTCACATAATATATTACAGGATTGCCCTTGTAATCAAAATTGATGTCCTTGATGTAGCAGTTTTTGCCTTCCTTATGGAAATCCCGGATCAGAGCCGGCCCCTGCTCCCTGAGGATCGGAAGTTCGACAACCGTCCCGTCAGCCGTGGTCCAGGTCTTGCCCCAATCCTTGCTCTGGATGAAATAGATGTTTGTCCTGGTGTCCACGCTGCCGTTTATGTGACGGTTGAAGCAGCATACAAGCTTCTCGCCGTCATAGTTGGCGAACTGATAGTGGCCGGACTTCTCCTCCCCCGGCTCGATGATCGAGGCGATCGGCTGGAAATCAGACCAATTGACACCATCCTTGCTGGTCTGGAAGAACGTCCTGCGGATCCCGTCGTAGCGGGTGTCGAACAGAAAAAAGCCCTTCTCCTTATCATAAATGACCTCCGGGTAAGCCATTATGCTCTCGTTGACATATTCAAAGGCGGAGATGTCATAAGGCTTCACGCTGCGGTAGCGGATGCCAGGGCGCTTGTTGGCCCTTCCGGCAACGAAAACCCAGATGTGGCCGTCCTTGTCGATCTGGACGGTAGGGTCGTCGTGAGGATCGCAGACACGGTAGCACCCCTTGTCGTGCACGACCACGGGCTTCGAGAGCATCCCCGATTTGTGGTCATAGCAGCCTATCATGCAAAGGAGGTAATTCTCTCGGGCGTCCGGAGCGCCACCATAGACAAAGAACGTCTTGTCAGCCTCCTTAGAGTAGACCGCCATAGGAATATGCTTCATCGTGTACGTGCCCAGTCCTCCGGAATACTTGTCGCCATAGTCTGATCTGGCCTGGCCAATGGTGAACCATATCCCTCTGTAGCCATCCACCCTCTGACCGTCCATACTACCTTTGAAAGGGTGTTTGATCCTGTCCTTGTTGACTACGACTTCGGCCGGCTTGACTGAAGTCTGCACGACTTTGTGCCCTGCCTTGCCCTGGGCCATTGCTCCCAAAGCTATGCAAACTGATAAAAATGTAAGGAGTGTCTTTTTCATAAAAGCAAAACTTGATGGTGCAAAATTAGGCCATCAAGCCTTAACCACAAGCCACGAAAGTATCAGAAAATTGTCTGAGAATCTCAATTCCGTTAACGAGCACGGAAGAACTGTTACTGTGTGAACTCCTTAGGTGTTTTTCCGAATCTCTGGCGGAAAACTCTTGAGAAATGCGAGGCGGAACTGAATCCCAGCATGTCCGCGATCTCGCCGATCCTCCATTTCCCTTCCCTGAGCATCGCGGCTGCCTTGTTGACACGATAGGTCAGGATAAAGTCATTCGGTGTCATGCCCGTCAGAGACTTCATCTTCCTGAAGAAGCTGGCCCGGCTCATGCACATCTCTCCGGCAAGGGAGGTGATGCTGATGGAGGTCTCGGAAATATTGTCCTCGATGTACTTTCTGAGGCGATCGATGAAGGCACGGTCCTCCGCGCTGATGATGTCCGCCTCATTCCCCTGCCGACCATCATCCTCAATCTCCTCCTGCGAAGTGAATCTCTCACGCAGTTTCTCCCTTGTGGCAAGAACGTTCCCTATCAAGGTCATGATCATCTCCGCGCTGAAAGGCTTGGTCACATAAAGGTCGGCCCCGTGCTGATACCCTATCAGGCGATCCTCATCCCCGGTACGGGATGTCAGGATGACTACAGGAATATGACTGAGCAGTTTATCCTCTTTAATACGGCGGCACAGCTCGTAGCCGTCCACCTTCGGCATGATGATGTCGGTCAGCACCATGTCAGGAAGGACATCATTGACGATGTCAAGGGCATCGGCACCGTCTGAAGCGGTGTAAACATCATACCTTGATGAAAGAATCTCCTTAAGCCAGGCGAGCAGGGAGGCATTGTCCTCAACCACCAACACCTTGTACCGCTCACTGTTTCCATCCTCCTCGACGGCCTCATCCTTGACCGGATCCACAACCAGCATTCCGTCAATCACATCGGAGCGGAAATCCTTGGCTGACTCCGTTATCTCATAGAGACTCTCGTCAGCCGGCAAGGCGAAGACAAACCTCATCCCTCCTTCTTTTCGCACCTGGGCGTTGACAGCACCGCCGTGGATTCGCAGTAGTTCCTTTACATAGTGCAGCCCGATGCCTGTTCCCGTCACCGATGACTCTGTCTGTGCCAGTCTTGTGTAGCGGTCGAAAATGTGCGCGACATCCTCGTCCTTCATACCGATTCCGTCATCAGTCACGGAGATCTGAAGATATGAAGCGGACGTTTTGTAGCCGGACAGAATCCGATCAGGCCTGGCGACACACTCGGCGACAATCCTGACGTGGCCACCCTCCGGAGTGTATTTCAACGCATTGGAGACAAGGTTCACGACCACCCTGGCCAGTTTGCCGGCATCAACCGGCACCCTTGCCAGATCTCCGTAACAGTCGCAGGTCAACTCAATGGACTTTTCGTGGGCCTGGAAAGAGAAACCGTCCGCGAGCCTGCGCAGAAGGAAAGGAACATCTGTCCTGGAGACGGACAACGGAAGGGCGCCGTTCTCTATGCGGCTCAGATTCAGAAGCTGGTCGACCAGGTTCAGCAGGTTCCTCATATTGTAGTTGATCGACTCTATCATCTTGTCGAAACTGGTCTTGTCGCGGACTCTGGACAGCATGTTGACCGGTCCATAGACCAGGGCCAAAGAAGTCCTCAATTCGTGCGAGATGTTCGTGAAAAAGCTCACCTTCATCTCGGAAAGCCTTTTCTCACGGTTCAGGTCATCCTTGGCGGCCTGTAGTTCCATCTCCTCCATCCTACGTTTGATTATGAACCTTGAGACCGCCATCATCCCGGCGACGGCCAGGGAAAGGTACGCAAGCAATGCGTACCAGGAAAGCCACGGGGACTTCCTTATGATGATCTCCAAACGGCGCGGATCCTTGCTCCAGAAGCCGTCCACGTTGCTGGCCTTGAGTTCAAAGACATAATGTCCCGGAGGCAGGTGGGAAAAATTGACACGCCTGTAGCCTCCTATGTCATTCCACTCGTCATCCGCGTACTTTCCCGTAAGTCTGTAGGAGAATCCGATGTTGTCCTCGGCGATGAATGAGACCGGCTCGAAACGGATTCCGATACTGTTCTGGCTGCTTTTCAGGACAATCCGATCCGTGTCATCCAAAAGACGGTCAAGAATCTCCCCTTTCCCCGGCTTCTGATCCACTCCATTGACGCTCAGACCAGTAAGGACAACATTCACCGGCTCATCAGAAATATTCGAGATAATTCTGTCCGAAAAGAAGAACGCCAGTCCCATATTCCCGCCGAAAAACATCCTCCCCGAATGCGACCCCGCGCTTCTTTTACAGAACTGCTGCGTGTCCATCCAGCGTCCTTGGTAATATGTGATCGGCTTGTCAAAGCGCTTCGTCACCACAGAAAGGCCGTAGGATGTCCCCACCCAGACGTTGCCTTCAGGATCTGCGGCAATGCTGGCCACATCATTGCTGCCCAGTCCGTTCCTGATGGAATATTCATTGACAACCTCATTCCCTCGGCAGCGCAGCAACCCTTTGGATGAGGTGCCTATCCACAATTCCCCGTTTTGAATATACAGGCACGACACATCCCCAAGGTTTCTCTTGGCATCGTCTCCGGCCAGAAGGTATCTTTCCACCCGGAGAGTCTTCGGAGCCACAAAGAACAATCCGGAATCCTTGACGGCAACGAGAAGCCTGTCCTCGTCAAATCTTATAATATCTTGAATATCCGAACCTTGAAGCAGCCGGCAGTCATCGGTTCCACCATCCAGCCTCACAACGCCAACGGGAGTGGCCGCCCACATCGTCCAGTCCCCATCCTCGCAAAAGGCGTTCACCTCTATCCCGTCGGCAACAACCTTAGAATCAAGAATCTCCGAGCCCCTTGTTCCGCAAACCGCCACCTTTCCGGCCATAGCTATCCAAAGCCTGTTCTTCCCGTCCAAAGCCAACGCCTTGACACCCTTCTCGCCTATGGCGTCCAAAGGCTTGCATTTTCCATAGTTATACCACACGTGCTTGGAGGTAGGGATGTCAAAAGCCAGTAATCCTTTGTAATAGCTCGCCATCCAGACAGTATTAGAGCTCACGGAGGCGGTGACACAGTTTATGTACTTACCAGAGGTCGCCCTCCCTAAGGCAGGAACGTACTTGAAGTTCTTCTTCTCCAAAAAACGGACACCGTAGCCTCTGTCCATGGTTCCGATCCACGGATGGTTCTCACTGTCCCTGAACCCGCAGCTGAAATCGCTCGTATAACTAAGGTCGAACCTCTTGACAGCGTCCTTGCGCACACTCCCGTCGTCCAGTTCCACAGTATAGATCCCGACACCAGGCATACACACATACATTGTCCCGAGCACTGACAGGATCGTCGTGACAGCATGTCCGGACACCAAGCCCGCAAGCTTGGCCAAACGGGAATCCTCAACTGATTCCATCGTGCCGGTGTCACGGATAAGCAATCCATCGTTCCGACCGAACCAGACCCTTCCAAGGCTATCAACCGCCACGCTCCTGAAAGCGGATTTCTCCGGCAATGCCTCTGACGCCACTACCGCGGCGGACTTGTCGAACTTCACGATATGAATCCCGTCCGAATGTCCACCCCAAAGGCAGCCGGACTTGTCAGCCACAAGTACCGCGACATCATGCGACGGTGTGTTGTGGACAGAATCTATCCTCTTTTTCTTCGGATCCAGGAGCGTCATCCCTTGACCTGCGCCATAGCAGATCACCTTACCGTCATTGAAAGCCAGTTTGCTTACTCCGGGAACGCCATCAACCAGCTCGAACGAGTCATTCGTCCCGTCGTACCAACATACACCCCTGTCGGTTGCGGCCCAAAGTACCCCGTCATCATCTGTCACCAAGGACAGAACAGTGTTTGAAGGGAGCGAGCCCGTTCCTTCCGCATCGTGGTAATAATGAAGGTAGTCGTTGCCGTTATACCTGCAAAGTCCGTTATCAGTGGCTATCCAAACATAACCCTTCAGATCCTGCGCGAACGAATGTATGGTAAGATTCGAGATGTCCTCGACATTGCGCGAACCGGCAAAAGCCCCGGATCCGCACAGACCGATCGCCAAAAGCAGAAATATGTGCCGCCACGTTCTCATTATCTCAAGACAAGAATATCCGGTTCTCCCACATCAACACAGTGCTTTCCAAGCTTATAGGCTCCCGGCTTATGAGCAATGGCACTGACGATGCCTTTCAAGCTTGTAAAAGTTGATTTGATTCTCATCCGATTGGGTTCTCCAAGCAATCATAAAACTTACAATTGTACTTTGTAAGAATATCTATGGACATATAGTTGTCCCGGACCTTCGGCTTCCTGCCAAGGGCAAGATAGTCTGTGAGAGCCATCACAGCCCCGGCGGCCTGCCTGTCGGAATGCTGTCCGAGGAGCACACGGACATAGCCTTCGCGCAGGGCGTCGATGTTCCGCTTCAGCACATCGCAGCCGACCACGTTCATCCCGGACATGTTCCTGGACCGCAGATAGTCCGCCACAAGGAATATCCTGGAGTTCATCGTCACTATGTTAAGCCGTCCGGAAAGCCCGTCGAAAGCACCGGAGAGCACATCGAAAGTCTGCCTCGGACTGTTCGGATTGACCAGAACCGTTACCACCTCCGTGTCCGGATAGTAGTGGGACAGGTAGTCACGGAATCCCTTGCGCCTGTCCGAGGAAGGGTCCGAGAGCCCCTTGCTGTCCCTCTCGATCTGCACCATATAGACTTTGTCCCTCTGCTCCTCGTCAGACATAGACATCAGGATGTCCGCACAGCAGCGTCCGCTCTCGTACATCGCGAGGCCGTAGTAGGCTAGGTGGCCATCCGTCCCGGCGCTTGTGTTCAGCATCACGTATGGAATGTTGTTTTCCGTAAGAAGAGCCGAGAAACTCAACGTGTCATCCAGGAACATCGGAGCCAGAATCACGCCCGAGTGCCCGTCCTCCAGCACCTGACGGCATTGGCTTCGGAAAGACTCCACGTCATACTGGTCATAATAATAGACCACGACACTGACGGAGAATCTGCCGGCATATTCCTCTGACAGTGCCAACCCGTTGTGTACCAGTTCCCAGAAATCCCCCTTGCTGAAGCTCGGCATCAGGACTGCGATGCTGTGTGCCTTGTTCCTGGCCAGCATCGAAGCGTAAACGTTAGGTTTGTACCCCAACCTCTCAACCACCGACATCACCTTCGCCTTGGTTTCATGAGCGACCTCGCCCCTGTTGTGGAGCACACGGTCCACTGTGCCGTTGGTCACGCCTGCCGCCTTGGCAACGTCCTTTATAGTCACTTTAGTATTCTGCATATTATATTAATAGTCTCAAGTAGACAATAATAAGGAAAAACGGACAAATATACAAGATTTTCCGTGCACGTGCACAGAAAATCGTCGATTTTGCTTATTATTGCAAAGTGAAGAGATCAGACAACAGGTAAAAACAAACTGCGATGACAAGACTGAAACACTTACTGATGGTCCTGGCGATATTAGTGCCCGCCTTCGCTTCCGCGCAGGCGGAAGTCCCGGACTACTCCAGACTTACAGCTGAGCACCACCCCAGGTTATTCCTTGACAATCAAGAATTTGAAGCGATGAAGTCGCTGATCGGATCGGGAACGCCCAGCTATCTGTCCGACCTTCATGATATCATCATGGAAATATGCCGGCTGGACGCGATGAAAGACTCTCCTCTTGAGTACAAGCTTGACGCAAGCGACAAAAGAATCCTGCACGTATCCAGAGACGCTCTCACAAGAATATTCTTCTGCGCCTACGCCTACCGCTACACCGGCGAACAGATTTATCTGGAACATGCCGAAAAGACCATCCGCACGGTCTGTGGCTTCAAGGACTGGAACGCAGGCAAGCACTTTCTCGACACCGGGGAGATGGCCGCGGCAGTGGCCATAGGCTACGACTGGCTCTATGACGCTTTGGACGAGGACACGAAAAGGATGGCCGAGAAGGCTTTCGTGGACTTCGCCGTCAATCCGGCGCGGAAAAAGAAAGGCGGAGCAAGATTCTACAGGATGACGAACAACTGGAACCAAGTCTGCAACGCCGGGATTGTCTGCGGCTGCCTGGCGATGTACGAGACATTTCCGGAACGAGCCAGAGAACTGATCGGGATTTCGGTCGAATCCAACCGGAAGGCAATGAACGAGATGTACCCGCCTGACGGAAACTATCCCGAGGGTCCGGGCTACTGGGGCTACGGAAGCACATTCGAAGCCCTGATGCTCTCAGCGCTGGAAAGCTGCGTCGGCACGGACTTCGGCCTGTCCGAGACAAAGGGATTCCGTGACACTGGCCGGTACGTCGTGTACTCATACGGAACAACCGGAAGGTTCTATAATTACTCGGACTGCGGAGAGTACGGAACTCCGTCGATAGCGCTATGGTATTTCGCAGACAGATTCAATTCTCCTGATGTTCTTTACAATGAACTCAGGCTGATGAGGCAGGGGATCTATCTGAATCTCGGCCAAGAGTCCAGGCTGCTTCCTCTTATGGCCGCGTTCGCCATGAATATCCCGCATGGCGGCGTCAAAGCCCCGAAGGGAGTATATTCCGGCAACGGGGTCACTCCTGTCGTTATGTTCCACACGGACTGGACTTTCTCTGAATCAGACGTTTATCTTGGTGTCAAGGGAGGTGGGGCCGGAGCTCCGCACTCACACATGGACGCTGGTTCGTTCGTGTTCGACGCGGAAGGAGTCCGCTGGGCAAAGGAACTGCCGAATCCGTCCTACACTTCAATGGAAGGCCCGATGATCAAACTGGGCGGAAGCCTGTGGAAAATGGAGCAGAATTCGCTGAGGTGGAGAGCCTTCGCCTACAACAACCGGCAGCACAGCACATTGACAATCAACGACAAGGACCACATCGTGGGCGGATTCACCCCGATAAGGAAAGTCATAGAGAAACGGCACCGGTCGGGAGCGGTAATTGATCTGACACCGGCGCTTGCCGGAGAGTTGTCCAAAGCCATGCGCACCGTGGAGGTGGTCAAGGCTAAGGATCTTGTCGTGACAGACAAGGTAGAAGCCCTTGACGGAAAGCCGGCTGTGGTCCGCTGGACACTCGTCACCAACGGAGTCCCTGAATTGACAGGGGACGGAATCAGGCTGACAATCGGAGACAAAGTCCGGTTCCTTCGCTCCGACGCGAAAGGTGCAAGGATAGAGTACAAAGTATGGAGCGCCGATCCAAAGGACTATGACTCACCTCTCAAAGAATATGAAAGGCCGGTTCCGGGCACGTACATTGTCGGGTTCACGGCCACCGTTCCATCTGGCGGCAGAGCCTTATTCCGGACTGTTCTTGGAACCGAATGACTTTTCCCGCGACATTTATTTGGAAATATTTTTTCCGTGCACGTGCACGATTACAAAAAAAAGCTTATATTTGCAGACACATATTCCGAAATGAACTAAAACATCTATATTCATATTCATTATGGTAAATTTTTCACTTGAAGGAAAGGTAGCCCTTGTGACGGGCGCTTCCTATGGAATCGGTTTCGCCATCGCCACCGCATTCGCGGAGGCAGGAGCGAGGATTGCGTTCAACGACATCAAGCAGGAACTCGTGGACAAGGGTCTCGCTTCCTATAAAGAAAAAGGGATAGAGGCCAAGGGCTACGTCTGCGATGTGACCAAGGAGGATCAGGTTACCGACCTCGTGAAGAAGATCGAGAACGACCTCGGGCCTGTCAACATCCTCGTGAACAACGCCGGAATTACAAAAGACGGACTTATGCTGCGTATGACAGAGGCTCAGTGGGACGCTGTGCTGAACGTCAACCTGAAGTCAGCCTTCAATTTCATCCACGCTTGCTCTCCAATCATGTTGCGCCAGCGCGGTGGTTCTATCATCAATATGGCTTCTGTAGTGGGTGTCCACGGCAATGCAGGCCAGTGCAACTATGCCGCTTCAAAGGCAGGTATGATTGCTCTCGCCAAGAGTATCGCCCAGGAGCTCGGACCTAAGGGCATCCGTGCCAACGCCGTTGCTCCAGGCTTCATCGAGACAGCCATGACAGCCCAGCTGCCAGAGGATATCCGCAAGGACTGGATGAAGAAGATTCCATTGCGCCGTGGCGGTCAGACAGAAGACATCGCCAACGTATGCCTCTTCCTGGCTTCAGACATGTCAAGCTATGTCAGCGGTCAGGTTATCCAGATCGACGGCGGAATGAACATGTAATTCAGATACATATCTAAGGTTTAGAGAAGCTCGTCCACTGTGCCTTCATTCCGGAAGGGTAGGGGTGAGCTTCTTTTTTTTTGAAGTTTTTTTATCCATCAGGCATGAACGTAGTTTACGAAGACAACCATATCATCATCGTCAACAAGCGCAGCGGAGAGATTGTGCAGGGCGA
>OJMO01001085.1_pt1 | contig 17679 bp, 18 predicted proteins | sample 1597241 | NCBI WGS metagenome assembly OJMO01 (sample SAMEA2452129, study PRJEB22498) | human gut metagenome | biome: human feces; feature: human gut; material: feces | place: Australia | collected 2012 | reverse complement strand
TTGGCTTGTCCTCCTCTTTGTTTGCCCCCATTATAACAACGAAGATGGACAATAAAGGACTATCTTCTTATTGTTTATTTATTAAATTCTGCAATGTCACTTGTCCATGATCTCATGTCCTTTATGTATCCTTGTTTTTCTGCCAATGCAAACCAATAATCACGCTTTTCCTGACGAGTTCGTGAAATAGTCTCTGCCAGTTTATATGCAGCTTCGCCCTGATTATGCTCGGTCGCTTTTTTGTAGCACTCAAGCGCTCTATTGTAGCAGTCACCACTGAGAATTCCCAGCTGACTCCCCATCACACCATATTGGCCTCCCTTCCAATACAAATCTCCCATCAGAATATACGCATGATAAATTTTGTTTTTTACCGCTTTCTTATAATATATCAGAGCTGTTTTCTCTTGCTTTTTCACATATTGCTTCATCAGTCCGAGCATTTCATAGGCCAGTACACCGTCAGCTTTTTCATACGAACTGAGTGCTTTTTGCGCCTCGTCATACTGCCGGGCCTGGAAGTAGCACGCCCCCAGTGCAAGTGTTGCAAAACTATCATTTGCATCTGCCATTTTGCTAACTTGTGTCCGAGCCTTGCGGAGAAGTTCAAGTTTTTCATCCTGTGAAATATCCGAATAAGCCGCATACAGCAGACCACAGATTGGGTCTGCTGCATCAGAACCTTTTTTCGCATATTTCAACGCCTTTTGCGGGTCGCCGGGGTAATCCTCGTACCCAAAATAATACGCCCAGAAAAGCATCCCATTGGCACGGGCATAGCCTTTTTCGGACAGGCCTTCCAGCTGCGGAACACTATCTTCAAAGTTTGCTTTCAGGAACTCTTCTTCTGCGGCCTTGCCTTCTTCTGCCAGCTTTTCCGCCGCTTCCTGTTCTGCTGCTTTCGCATTTTCCTCTATTTGCTCTGCAGGTTCCACTTCCTGCACTTCGGGCACAACCTCTTCTTGGAACAAACCGGAATCCTCCGCAGAGCGGAGGTTGAACAGCATTTCCGTTGTCAGGTCGTAGTTGTTGACCTCAGCATTCAGATTCACCTGCGATTCCTGCGCCACATAGTTCTGCACCAGATTATTTTCCAGCTTGTGACGGTCTGCGGCAACGCCTGCACTTTGGAGCGAATTTTCCACAGTGTCCACAATGTAGGCTTCATCGGTGTCCAGCAGTTCCAGCTTCTTGATGCCCAGCAGCGGCACCAGATAGGTTTCAGGTAAACGCTGGATGCGCTTGCCTCCCAGCAGTTTGGTCAGCAACTTTTCATCTCCAGCCACACGGTCGATGAAATCATAGTAGCGGATGTTTCCACGCGGAGAAATATCAATGGTACTCATGACTGTTTTCAGCAAAAGCAGGTCAGAGGTACGCCATTCACCGCCGGTGATATCGTAGAAATCACGCACCATGCAGACGATTTTGGAAGCATCGTCCAGATCAACGTACTCCACACCATCCAGCATCTGGTACTCAATGGAATTCTGCCAGTTGATCAGATTTACATTTTGTTCCAGTTTTGCCACACTATTTTCCAGCTGGATCATATCACTGCGATTCTGTTTAAAGAACTGGATCAGCGCCGCATAGATCTGGTTGATCTCTCCCTCCACCGCAGTCATGGAAGCATTCAGCTTGTTATTGACAGCAGTAATCAGGTCAAAGGTCAGCAGATTCTGTTCCGAAAGCCGCTGCAGGGTAGTCTGGGCGGCAAACTGTGCTGCTGCACGGCTGCTGTTGATCTTATCCTGCAAGCGCTTATTGCTGCCGGTAATTGCACCCCAAAAACGGCGCAGTCCCTTCCGACTGGAAAGCTCCTGCTCATAGCCCTCGCTGTCCGTCATGGCGGAAACGCTCTCAAAAACAAGGCGGTTGATTTCCTGCCGGTTGTTCTTGTGCGCCGCAATGATAGAATCAATGCTGGCGTTCAAATCTGCCTGCTCCTGCTCTGTCAATGCGGAAGAAGGAATCACGGTCAATTCAGTGCTCATTGTTCAAAAATCTCCTATCAAACCTGCAAATTTATAAGATTCCAATATACGATTCATTTTTAGGTGCCTGCCGCCATAAATCATCATTCCAACACAGCATTCAGGTTTTCATACAGAATATTAATATCGCCTGATTTCGATGCTTTAAACATCTGACGAACTTTCTCAGGCACGTCGCTCTGCATATCAACCGCTTGATTCCAATTTCGGATTTTGTCTTGCTCCTTTGCCGATGTACCAAATCCAAAATCCGGGATCATGCTGAGCCACCGTTCCGACTGGAGCAATCCACCTGTCAAGAAACTGTGCATAGCACACCATGAAATGCACTTATACATATTCAAATTGCCAGAATCGTAAAGCTCTTTTGCATCAAATACAGTTTCCTCTTCATCCTCTCTCGAGCCACCACCCTGAATCACACGATTCAGCACATTAAAAAATCTGCAAATGTGCAAAATCGACATTTCCGGCATCTCGTAGGTTGGCATATCGTAGAACAACTGTGCAATACGATATACCGGCCCATCTGCACGAGTAAACGGATTTCTAAGTTCCCCCTCATCAAATTGTCTGATATACTCCTCTGAATACGGTCTAGCCACTTTGGAGATTACCGGTTTCATTTCATTTTCTGCCAAAATGTCATTGAAATGATGAAGGGAATTATTTCTATATCCCATATTGTATTCTCCTTTTTTATTTGTATCTCTGTAATTTTTACAGTATATTCAGACGATTTAAGAAGTATCGTTATCTGTAGTCATTAACGATATCCTGCAAGCGCTTGTTGCTGCCTGTGATTGCACCCCAAAAGCGGCGCAGGCCCTTCCGGCTGGAAAGCTCCTGCTCTGTCAATGCGGAAGAAGGAATTACAGTCAATTCAGTGCTCATGATTCAATACCTCCCATAAGTTCTGCAAGTTCATTTTTCATCCCGGCACGCTCCTGCCGGATGGATGTCATATTCTGCTGATGCTTGTGCTCATCGTCTGCCATTTTGTGGAGCCGGTTTTCTGCCAGTGTCTGGGTCGTGTTCATCTGCCGGGCGGCATTGACATAACGACACTAGCCGTTCTCAAATGCCGCCTGTACAGAAGAAGCTGCATCGTGGCAATACTTGGTCTGGATGTTGACACCATTTACCATGCGGTCGGGGCCATCCTTGGCGTTATCGCCGCCCACGATCTTTGCATCCTTACCGGTCAGGATATCATAGAGGTTGTTCGCCTGCTCTGCAGCAAATCCATGTCCCTGCGCTGCCTGAAACTTGTCCATCTGGGTCTGCTGTGCCGCTTTGGACAGATTCTGCGTTTTCCTTTTTCTCTTCGGTCTAAACATTCGGAAGGAACTCTGTTTTCTCCATTACAAAATTCTCCCTTTCCACTTCATCGGAATGCTTCACATCCTTTACGGAAGGTCGCTCTTCCTTTGTTCTCATTATAACAAGGGTGTTAGACAGAAGCTGTCCATCTTCTTTTTTCTTTGAAATTCCTGTGTCGATTTTCCAAAATGCTCACCTTTGTTTCGATATATACTGTCAAAAGTATACGACTTATATAATTATCGGTCAAGTCTCATCACAATAAAATCGTAAGTACGCACTACGATTTATCCAAGGAGGCTAAACCATGGAACGAGAGAAGCCCACATTTGATATCCTAGGCCGTATTGAGCGGGAACGCCTTTCCCGTGGCTGGTCTGAGTATGCCCTCGCAGAAAATTCTGGCCTGACACAATCTACCATTTCTACTTGGCGCAGACGGAATCTCCAACCCAATGTAGCTTCTCTTGAGAAAATCTGCTCCGGCCTTGGTATCTCGCTTTCCCAGTTCTTTCAGGAGGAAGACTCTGTTTACTTAACCTCCGACCAGAAGGAACTTCTTGATCTCTGGGCTAAACTCTCTCCTGCTCAAAGAACTGCGGTCTCTCAAATGCTGCGTTCCTTCCTATATATAAAAGAAGAGGAATAAAATTTTTTCCGCTCGTGAGCCGCTTGTGTCAAAAGCGAATTTCCGCGAGCACCCTCTCACGGCACACCCATTTTCAGAATGGGTGTGCTACAGGGGCGCTTGCAAAAATTCACTTTCGACACGCGCGTCTCACTCACGGGCTATGTTTTTGTAGCTTCTTATATAAGATAAAATTCAACTATTCCGCAGCAAAATACGGTCAAGCCCATGAAGGACTTGACCGTTTTATCATTTTGAATAACAGGTTTTAGATACAAGATTCCCGAATTTTTGCAAGATCACTGTTCAGAAGCGTTTCATGTTCCAGAAGACCATGCTGCACAGCAAGCAGAAAACACTTATTATTATGGAGAATCTTATATGCTCTGCGGTAAAGTTCTTCCAGTTTTGCTGACTTGATGGCTTCATTATAAGAAAGTCTCTGCTCGGACATTCTGTTGTCCCCTGATTCAATTCCTACGAAGCCACCACCTGCAAAGTGACACAGCCAAATATCCATGAGCTTATCTGCTTGCTCTATATCGGCCGATGCCTGAATATCCATAACACCATAGATCAGAGACACACCCGCTCTGCCTGCCAATGTTTTGGTTACTTCATCCAGAAATTCCTCCTCATTTTGTGCATAAGTAGCACAGCCATTTACCATACCACCAATTACACCTTGGCTTCCGCGAACCGTGACAATTCCAATGCTTCCGGGGTGAAGAACTTCTCCGACCACTGCATGGGCAGCTTCATGTACCGCAATTAGTTGACGCTCTGTGGAGTCAGTTTCCTTATCCGTCTTTTGGAGTTTATATACCACCTGAAGAAGAGCTTCTGTGATATCTTCCTTCTGGATGTGCTCATGACCTTGATAGACACTGTTCAGCGCAGCAAGGTTCATTACCGTTTCCAGTGTAGCACAGCTTACCTTGGGCATAGCCTTGACGATATCTGAAATCAGTACATCCTCTGCCAAATCTTTATCCCTGAGATAGTAGCTGACAATGTTCTCTGCAATCTCTCCAATCGGAGGTTGCAGATAGATCACATAATCAAATCTACCCGGTCTCAACAGGGATGGTGGCATATACCTTGTATCGTTAGTAGTAGCAATCACAAAAAGATCTGTGTCCTTTGCATCATCAATACAGGCTTGCAGACAAGCCCATTCCGGCGCATAGGGAGAATTCGATTCTACATAGAGGTTCAAATCTTCTAGGAGCAGTATACTAGGTGCTTCCTCCTTTGCCATAGCAAATACAGCCCTCAATTCATCCAGAAAACTGTTTTCCTGACTGGTTTTACGAAAAACAAAAGGCTTCCGTTCAGATTCTTCTATCAGGATAGATGCCAGCAGACTTTTTCCCAGACCAGGATCAGATTCCATCAGCAGCCCTCTTGGAATAGAAATACCCTTTCTTTTATAAACCTCCGGTCTTTTTAGAATATCCAGAATCTGACGCAGAATGTCTTTCGTAGATTCGTAACCGATAACTTTTTCATCAAACTTATCCATTGTATTCTCCCTTCTTATTTGCGCTTTGATTTTCTGTTCTGATTCATTTGACCTTTTGCTGTCAGAGAAATGCTTCCGTATCGAACGATATCATCGCCATACAATGCAGCTTCTCTTGACTGTCTCATTTGGATATTATTTTGAAGCATCTCGTCGAACTCAGATTTCCACTGATTTGTTACCATCTCAAGCATTTTCCATTCAGTTTTCCATTGAATATGAAACATATTTTGCGTTTGAAACGATACTGCACAAACTGCAAAATGAATATGTACATTAAATCTATCCGCATGAATTCCATAGGCTGTAATATAACCATTCTTCGCATAGATACTTGCTATTCTTTCTGCTAGAGATACTACATCCTGTGGCAAAATACAATCTGTTGCTGCGAAGGAAACAATGCGGTGTTTTGCAAACTGCGGAATACCTTTATGTCTTCTCCTGACTTCAAAAAGCATCAGGTGATAAACTGCGCTCGGATCACACAAATATTCATTGGGAATCATCGCTGGCTGACAACCTGCTAAGGTATTTGTTATAGTATTCGCTCTTTGACTATCTTCTGCTGTTTTATCTAATCTAAGAATATAATGCAGTAACCGTTTTAAATCTTCCAAAGTTTCATACTTATCATTTTTGAGTTCTATATAAGACATATCTATGCACCTCCTCTTTTATCCCTTCCAGATCTTTTTCACTCGCGTAATATCCAATATTAGATATAATTTCATCAACAAGGTCTGCATCTATTTTGGTAAAATAGATTGCGCTCTTAAATACTTCTGTTGCATTTTTACCAGTTTCATCCATTCTCTGTTGTAGATGAATTTTATCTTCATCTGTCAATCGTATACTAAAGATATTTCCCATTATAAGCACCTTCTTTCTATTCATATATTTCATAAAGATAAATTAATATCATTGAAAATATAGATGAGAATTTATAGAATAAAATATTATTTATGACGGCATCCGCCTCCCCCTCCTAGCAAGAATAGCCAAATGTATATACACTACACATTCGGCTGCTCTTGTGCGACTGTTTGTACTACAACTATTCCATTCAGCCGCTTTATCCTAATGTTAGTGTCATTAATAAAGATTAACTTTCACCTTCCTTCTGCTCTATACATTATTTAGCATTAACATTGGATTACCCGTATGTACATCACTCCATCAAGCACTACTTTCAGGCAATAGAAAACCCACATGGAACATCATCCATGTGGGCTTTTTCATGTTACCACCCAACTGATTTCAGGTGGGATTCTTGTATAATATATTCCTGTACCGCTCTCTTAGGAATCCTCCAAGATCGGCCGATCCTCATGGCCTTTATCTTTCCAGACTTCAAAAGCTTATAGGTAGTGTTCATACCGCATCCCAGCATATCAGCGACTTCTTCTGGAGTGATCAAAGTGTCATAGCAATCAAACATAACGGTAAATCCTCCTTTTGTGAGTTACTATAATGTTGCCGAAGGTCAAATCACACCAAATACAGAGAAAGGGCAACCACTTGCGTGGTTGCCCTAAATTGGTGTCATAATACTATAATGCAGCCTTCGTTCCTACACTATCAAAAAAATTTTGCTTGGAATATTCCTATTTTCCTAGTATTAGGGAACATTTAACGCTGAAATTTTTTCAGAAGTGTAGGATTGCAGCTTTTCCCATCACTGTTGTCAGTTCGCATTAGCTGAACTAGTACGTCCATTGTTTCTTCTTAAGAATTAAATATTCAAATACGGGCCTCCTTCAACCCCTTACCAACTGACCTCTTAGGCATAATTTCATTAACCTCTTTTAACGTTATCGGAATCGGCAATCGTCTTTTTTCTTGCAACGCATCCATCAGATAGTCCGATATCATGTTCCTCATTATCGAGTTTTTCCTAGCATTACTTAAAAGTTCATCATCAAATGTCATCGCACTCATTTTCAAGTTATTTTTGTTAATATAATCAGACAATTCCTTATACATTATTGAAACTTCTTTTGCGTCATTCTTTTTCAAGTTCGATTGTTCTTCCTTAATATTTTTGCTCAACACAACACAAAAGCATGACGTAAATATCGGAAATATCCAATTCGACCAACAATCCATTTCTTCTTCATACACCTTTTTCCATCGTTCAAAATAAGATACATCAATTGTATCAATATTCATATCTTTCAGACTTCTCTGAACGCCCAATTCTAAGGTTTCCATCATAAGTTCTTTTTTCCGCATTAATGAATCCTGAAATCCTTGAAAAGACCGATCTAAAACTTCCGTTCTATTATATATATTTCCCAATTCAAAACAGCGACTAAACAATATTATAGATGCTGGATCTGCAAACATTACATCGCTTCGAGCACCTGGAAGCTCTCGGATATTTTTCAACAGATCTGCCAACATGGTACAGTTCGTAATTCGTTCGATTTCCATTTGGATATAAAGCTTATCTGCTGCTGTCAAATGTTCAAGCTCAACTGTTGTCAGATGCTTTTTTTGATCTTTATCGTCGTAGCGTTGTTCGCAGAAACTTGTTAGCTCCTTGTGCAACCGCTGCAGTTTTTGTATTTGTAGCATACTAAGCGTCGTATGATCTTGTCTGGCTTCTTGAATAGTTCTCAGGATATCCAACTTTTTTGAAGAACGCTTTAGAATTATCATTAAATCCAAATCGCTGATTTTTAAATTACTTTTCCATTTCTTTTTCGGATCTGCGATATTCTTTTCTTCAAAAAAGAAACTTTGATAGGCCGGTAAAAGGGTGGCAAGTTTTGCATCCACATTATTTACGGTCTTTTTTAATGGTTGGTTACGGCTTCCAAGTTTTTCTCCTAGACCTTTAACTTCTAACTTTTTCTTATTTATTGTAAGCGATTGGTCATTCTCAAATGTATAGATTCTTCTGTTAAAAAGGTCATCCATTCCTGTAACAAAGTTACTTAAAATATCATCTGCTTCCAGTCCCATATCGAAGGCTTTGGCATCAAAAAAAGCATATTCACCTGCTGCATATACAGTCATCGTATTTTCTTCGCCAATGATTTTACGAACCATGCAATACAGTTCGGGTACTGCTGCATCCGAAAGTAGTTCTCGTCTTTTTACCTCGAAAGGTTCTTTTCTTTTGTCGTTGATATGAAATGGGCGATTTTTCCAGTAATTTGAAAACAGTGACTCTGTCATCCTATACGCCTGATCCAAAGAGCACGCAACCAAATCACCTTTGAGACGTTGTTCTGCTTCAGGAATCTCTAACCGGAAGGTGTATCTAATTACGCTCTCCGCTTCTGCTACGCGTCTTATAAATTCTGATTCTCTCATAATCCCTCCATCATCGCAAGCCATTTGGTTGTTAGTTTCAACAATTCAGCATCATTTTAGTTGTCTTAAATGCTAAATCATAAAATATTATATTATAAAATGTATTCTATTAAAGATTATATTGCAGATTTATTGTAATTACAATAGTCTTTTACACTACAACACCAAAATTATATTCGCGATTTATATTGTACCAAGTTTAGTTGTATAATGCAGTCACCGGAAGCGATCCGGGGACTGAGCCAAGCAAAACAAGGCTCACTCGATGCCTAGTACGCATAACCGGCAGGAGGTACAACGATGATCTACAATACAGCATAGCCCTTGAGGCACCGGCACCTTGCTACGAAGGAAACGTAGCAGTTGATCCTTGAAAACTAAATATAGAAAAAGGGAGATGTATGGCATGAGTATCTATCAAGCGCCGCAAGTTCCGCAGCCAGCTGTCACATTTGGAGGTGGCAATTATGTAGATTTATCGACAGTAAACATGCTGCAGGCGCAAAACGCTGCTCTGCAGCAGGAAAACGTTGCTCTGAAAAGTGCGAACCAGTCTCTACAGCAGCAAAGGGAGAATCCGCTTTGTAAAGCAGCTAATCGCGCCTACCTGCGAGAATTCACTGCATATAAAACAGAGAATCTCGCAAAATTCCCCGATGGAAAGTATTACCTCATTAAGGAAAACAATCTTGGAGAATTCTACAAGGTCATCAAGCCCGTGTCAGACTGTACAGAATTCTCTGCTCGATATGCGATCGATCCACGGGACGGCTCTACGAGTATTGAAGTCCGGTACAGACTTCCTAACGGAACTCTTTCAGGCTTCAGTGTTGCCGATGACAAATTTCAGCAGAACGCTTTGATGCAAGAGTATTACAAAAGCGGCGGCACACTCCGCTGTGGAAAAGATGGTCCCCGGTTGTTTTATATGCTCGTTGCGCAGCTTTTGAGTAAGCAGGAGATCTATTTTCAACCTATACCTGGGTGGAATATCAACGCCTCAAGATGGTTTTTCAAAGAGTCGGCAGGATGTGAGGTGCCGCTGGATAGTCCGATTCTTCGTCCTGATGCTCTGATGTCCGAAGATCGGATGATGATGGCCGCGGTCATCGGATTATCCTTCTTGAAGACACGTCTTCCTGAAGAGCTGCAGCCAACTAAACCGTTTGCTGTGATTTCTGAGAGTTTTTTGATCACAACAGAGATCACTCTCAATTGCAAGCTCGCCGAGCTTAAAAAGCAGCTGAGCCATCATCGAGACGACTTGCTTATTCTTATCCATGGAGGATTTTCGTCCACCCGGTATCAGAAAGCTACGAATTATGATTACCTCTCCGATGAAGCCGAGAAGGGAAGCACGAGTCGTTCGATCTACATTGTTCAGGCAAAAGAATTGACGCCGGAGATTCGTGAGCATTGCATTCCGATCCAGTTAAATCCGGCAGAGGCTTGCTCCGCTACTACCGGTGTAGATTCTGTAACATGGGGTGATTTGATTTCCTTGGTAGAGGGCAATCCAAACGAATTTGATTCCCGCGTGTATCGCGCATATAAGGAGGAACGTGACAGAATGGAAGGATCAAATTTTTGTCAGGAAATTGCCGTTTTACGTGCTGTAAGCGAAATCATTTGCTGGACGTTTTCTCAAAAAGCGTCTTTTTCCGAAGAAAAGGTTCGAGATGCTTATAAAACCGCCTTCGATCACTATCCTTCCCGGTGGGATTCTATGCTAAACACAACCGCATCGGATTGCTTCCGCAATGCCCTTTATGCAGCTGCACGCGAACAGACCATCCGATTCCGGGACATTGGTGATTTAGACGAGACTTATTGCAAAGAAAAGGAGGTACTATATGATGAGTATAAGCTCTATCTCACCCTTGATCTTGTGAAACGTTTGGTCGCAAAGCGCATGCCGGAATTTCTTACATCTGACGTTCTGGCTCAGTTGACTGAAGCTGGCATTCTTTCGAGCTCTATCGTAAAGACGCTCACGCTCTCTACCGGGCATTCCAAAAATGTCAGGCTTCGATCAATTAATCGCAGCTTTGTGAATGGATATGGTCGTCGTGACATTACAACTATTTCAACCTAAAGGAGGTTATCTTATGATTTCAAGGCCAGAAATCCAGGCATTCCTTGGCACGTATCAGGAAGGTGCTGAAAAATTCCCGGTCCACCTTCAACTTCACCCCGGAGTTGATCCTTCCAGTATATTCCTTACTGGATCAAGCGGCAGCGGAAAATCCACGGCGGGGCAATGCATGGCAATTCAATTCGCTAAGCAAAGAACCCCCTTGCTCGCATTGGACCTTGGACACACTTTGTCGCCTGATCACATTTGCCCACCGCTGTCCTCTGAATTTGAGGCACTGGCAATCAGGCATGATCTCTACAATGAACCTGTGGCCACCGACATTCTCAATCCTAAACCTTGTGGAAGCAATACAGAGTCCCCCTATGACACGGCCTATGGTCTTTGTCAGATCATTGGACAAAATAATCGTTTTGGCCCTGCTCAAATTGCATCGCTCACAGCCGAGGTCAAAACGATTGTGGAGCGCCGGGAAATTTGTCCCCATATCTTCCCAAGCATTCTTAAGGCATTGAAAAGTTCCACTTCTGCAAATGTCCGCATGTTGGGAAATCGACTGGAGCCGCTTCTCCAGCATGATGTGTTTGAACGCCGCCAAAACGGAAGCTCTTCCCTTCCGATTTCGCCTCATATACATATTTTTGATGTGAGCAGCTATCCTGATACAATCAGGACTACCTTGGCAGAACTTCTGTTATACGATTGGTTTCGCTCCGCTCGTGCGCTGCAGATTCCCATCGTCATCATGGTCGATGAAGTGCAGAATCTTAGGCTTGGTCGCGGCACGGTTCTGAACCGAATTATCACAGAAGGCCGCAAGTTTTCAATCGGTTCTATTCTAATCTCACAATCCCTGAAGGGCTTTGCTCCAGATGAGCAGTTAGCGTTGAGTCAGACTGGAACCAAGCTTTTCTTCAAACCGCCGCTCACGGAAATTCGAGCCTGTTCCGAGATGCTAGCCGAACCAGTTCGGCGTTCCGGAACGGTCGAGCTTCTTAAAAAGCTGAAGGTCGGTCAGTGCCTTCTGTTATCCGATTTCACGCACATCGGAGACTCACTCCAACCCAGCTCCGACTGTATTCAGGTAAGCATCAACTTTCCAACATCTATTATTGAATAAACAAGTAGGAGGATTTATCATGAACATCCCAGATGGATTTTTTAACGATCCTGTCTCCCTAGAGTATTCTGATCTGCTATCAACTATGAGGCCCGCCATCTATTTTACAGAGCCTCCATGTCACACTTCCGGCGATTGTGAATACATCGATTGTGGTGCTATCACGCTGCGTGACCAGAGTCTATTCTTTAACTGCGGCTATGTCGTTCCTCCTTTAAACGCCCAATATGAGGTGGTACAACCTGATTTGCATTCTTTGGAGCGTTATGACTTTTCAAAGGAGCCAGATCTTCCCTGGTGCCCTTAATCACACTTTAAGAGTCCTATATCTGAGAAAGATATTCTTACTTTGAAGCCGCCTGTGCTTTCCATCATTTTACGAAAGGAGAGAAAAATTATGGTTAATAAGCCGCAGGATTTTCTTACACTAACAGGTGCTGCACGTCGTGCACGGAGCGAAGGGTATGATATAACATACCACAGTCTCCGCAATCTCGTAGCCGCCGGTTACATAAGTCACGTACCGAACGGATCACGTATCTACATCTTTTACCCAAATTTGGTAAATTTCATCCAGAATGGTCTCACAGCTGAACAGAGCCTAGAGTACCAGCTCTCCCGCGCCCGTAACTAATTCGACCATCCGCCCTCGGCATCCTCCAAATGCCGGGGGCATTTTTGAAGCAAGTTCAAAGCAATAGGAGGTTCAATTCTATGTTCTGTGAAAATTGCGGTCATCAAATCTCAGATACCGCTAAATTCTGCTCTGCCTGCGGTCATCCCGTTGGCACAGCGCCATCCCCCGGTGCAGTAGCTCCACCTGCCGTTCCAGCCAAACGAGAATCGCCCCGGCTGAAAGCCTCGTCTGGCAATGGCAGCATCACACGAATGTCCGGAACACGCCGGAAACCATGGCTGCTCCGAATGCCGATCCCTGATCCTCACACCGGAATTACAGTCATGAAGGCTGTTGGCACCTACGTCACCCGTGAAGAAGCAGAAGCTGTCCGCGCCGAAATGATGAAGCGTCCGGCTACACCCTATCAGGACTCTACCCTGTAGGACTGCTTCCGGATGTTCAAAGATTCCCGTGAATATAAGAGCCGGTCTGATAAGGCTCGCGAGCTCTATGACATTGCGTGGAAATATCTCCGTCCGCTGTGGCACTTCAAAATTGCCGCCCTCTATGCGCAGGACTTTCAAAACATCTTAGACAAGATGGCCGATAACGGCCTGTCTCAAAGCATGTTGGAAAAAGAGCGTACTCTTATCAGTAAGCTGTATCGCACAGCCATTGGCTGGCGTGTCGTGGATGCCAACCTTGCCTCTGTCCTGAAAGTCGAAGGACGCAAATCTCCGGAACGCGAGATTTTCACGGACGAACAGGTGACGCTGATCCTGAGCCAGAAGAACACGCCCACCGGGCAGATGGTAATTGCTCTTCTGGCCTGCGGAGTGCGTATCTATGAGCTGCTGCACTTCAAACACGAAGATTTTCACCGCACGGAATCCGGTGCTTATCTGATCGGCGGTTGCAAGACTGAGGCCGGACGCAACCGTATCATTCCTATTCTTGACTTCGGAATCCCGATTTTTGAACATGCGTATGCCACCTTTGTGGAAAACGATCCGCTCTTTCCTAACGGAAATGGTGGATTCTGGAACGAAAAGAACTGGCGTAATCGTAAATTCTATCCGTTCTTGGAGGAAATCGGTATTCAGCCGAATCCTTATGACGAAAACGGCAAGCGAAAGCCAGAGTTTGCTGGGAAGCTCGCCACTTATACACCCTATACCACCCGGCATACATACGCCAGCCTTTGTGACCGTGCGGGTGTCAACAAGGATATCCTGAAACGTGCTGTTGGGCACACACCCAAATCCAAAACGCTGGATAAAGTCTATCTCCATCCGAAAGCCAACCAGATGATTGAAGCCTTTGACTCGGCCAATCAACTGGTCAAAGATGAAGTTCTGACTCTGCCAGAAGAATAACCCCTACATACCAGAAAAACCGTCAACGCATGAGAAAAATCTCTCACGTTTGGCGATTTCCTTTTTACCCTAAAAGCACTCTTGCTCTGCGCTGTACCTCTTTTTCGATCATCTTCAAGCGATTTGGCGGCAGATTATAACGTGTCGCTCTGCGGTCAAAATGGAAATCCAGCAGCTTATGGAGCATTGCACGGTGACGAGGTTTCATTGCACTCTTTGCAGCTGCAAAGAAATCATCGTATGCAAGCGGAAGCAGTGTGCGGGCATATTCATCAAATGCTTTCTGGTTGTCCCAAAGATCCGTTCCGCCCAGACTGAACAGCGAGTTTCCGTGGTCAAACAGCGGTGCGGGTGCCGCAATCGTGTTGGTCTTATTATCTACCAGCACACCAAAGTTTCCATAGTGGCGGTCAGTGTTGCAGATGATCGCATCAAAGACCAGCATATCTTCCAGCGCATCCACAAAGTTCTGACCTAACGTCTGATAATACGCAAAAATTGCTTTTATTCCACCTTTGGACACAAGCTGTCCGATGGGAATATAAGAATACTCTTTGCTGGTGAACAGCTCACACTTGGAACAAAGCGTCTTTTTCAGATCTTTTGTCAGGGTGTAGCGAATCGCATTCACGCCAATCACCTGTGCAACTTGATAAGCATACATTTCCGAGTACGGTTCAAATCCCAGATTACTGAACCCTGACGTGCCACCTTTATAAAGATAGATTTTTCCGTTTTGTCTGCGCCAGCATTTTGGCAGCATCCCGTTGGTCGAGAACTCCGGGCAGGACGCAAGCGAAGTTCGTATGCTGCTGCCATATCCTGTAAAGGCGATTGCTGCCAGCACCTGACTGAATCGGTTATCGTAAAGATTTACTTTTTCAAAGGTGTCACCGGAGCCCTCTGCATCTACCCAAAAGCAATCATTGAGTGAAAGTCCTTTGCAGACGGTGATAATTCCAAGCGGACGATTCAAAGAAAGCCCCACCTTAGAGAGCAGAGCATCTACATACGCTCGGTTCTTCGGAATTGTGCGATGCCGCAGCCAGCGTTCTACACCATCTTCTGATACAGTCAGGTTCAAAGGTAAAAAGGAACGGTTTTCTTCGTAGACCTTTATAATATGGAGGTCAGTATCTGCACTGTCCATGTTTGCTTCAAAGGTAAGCAGTGGCAAATCAAAATGCCTGATGGTGTAGCGCACAGCGATTTCTCCTTTCATCCATGATCTTTTTCTTTATTATACGGCATCAGAATCCGAATGAAAAGCGCCGTCGTCATTCTGCACAAAATTCAAGGATAAAATTTTACACCCAAAAATCTGCAAAAATTGGGTTTTCGGAGCTATTTTGCCGTTCCTCTCCGAATTTTGCTACAGATCTGCTACAAACTTGCTACAGACGACTGAAAAGGGGGCCTCCTACACGTTTCATTATCAATATGCAAAAGTGAATCCGTTTCACTTTTGCATATCAAAAAGCACGTAGATACAAGAAAAAGCCGCTTACCTTTTCAGGTAAACGGCTTTACATTTGGTGGAGCATTATTAACGGTAGTCGAACCTGAATTTATTCCAGATACTGCGGCAGATTCCAAGCACCTCGCAGCACACGGTGAATCTCCACAATCTTGTTTTCATCGTTGACGCGATAGAACACCAGATACTGGTCAACGACCAACCTACGATAAGCCGGGTCAAGGCGGTAGACCTCGCACATTTTCGGGGTATCGCCTAATTTTGTGATCTTCTCCCGAAGTTCTTTCAGTACACGGCTGGCTGTTTTAGGGTAAAAGCCAGACAGATACCGGGCGATATCGTTCAAGTCCTGCACCGCAAGGGGCAGATATTTAATTTTATACGTCATACTGCTTGCTCAGCGTCTCCCATACGCTTTCGTGGTCCGCCCATTGCGTGTCAGGGTCAGCCGCCTGCTGTTTTGCCTTGGCAAGTGCCTCGGCAACATATCGCTGGTGCAAAAACTCCTCGTACTTGGTGTAGTCCTCAATGTTGATGAGTACGGATTCTCCACGGCCATGATTCGTGATGATCACATGGTCATGGTCTTTGAGCATCTCCGAAAGCTCAGCGTAATGGTTGCGCAGATCCCGGGAAGGGCGAGCTCTTTGCAGCTGACGGAAAGCACCTATAAAGCTCCCCCTGAGAGGAAAGACTTCCCCCGGCCGGGGGAAGATGTCGCGCCAGTGACAAAAAGGGGAATGGGTGGCATCGCGCAGCGATGACGGAAGGAGTTCTTTCCTAGGGATACAAAAATGTGCTTTCCACCGTGGCTGTTCCGCGATGAAAAGCACATCAATGTTACTTGTTATAATATCATATTCCGCACCCCCATGCAAGCATTACAGCCGGCACAGAGGTACAAAACTGGTAAAACTGTGGAAAATCATTTCAGCACAAGGGCATTTCCGTCGTAATCCACGGTCAGGGTGCTGCCCTCGGCATAGCGGCCCTGAATGATCGCCTTGGCGATCAAAGTCTCCACCCGGCTCTGGATGAACCGTTTGATGGGGCGGGCACCATAGACGCTGTCGTAGGCAGAATCGATGATGTAGTCCTTGGCGGCGGTGGTCACGTCCAGATTCAGATGCTTGCCCTCGTCCATGCGGCTGCGCAGGTCTGCCAGCTGCAGATCCACGATCTTGCGCATCTCGTCCTTGGTCAGGCTCTTGTAGTAGACGATCTCGTCCAGACGGTTCAGGAACTCGGGGCGGAACTTGCTCCTCAGCAGCAGGTCGATCTGATGCTTTGCCTCGTCGCTGAGTTCGTTGGAACCCTGTGCCCGGCGCTGCTCCAGATCGTTCAGGATGATGTCACTGCCCAGATTCGAGGTCAGGATGATCACCGTGTTCTTGAAGTCCACGGTACGGCCCTGGCTGTCGGTGATGCGGCCATCGTCCAGCACCTGCAGCAGGATGTTGAACACATCGGGATGGGCTTTTTCCACCTCATCGAACAGCACCACGCTGTAGGGCTTGCGGCGCACAGCCTCGGTCAGCTGGCCGCCCTCTTCGTAACCGACATATCCCGGAGGCGCGCCGATCAGACGGCTGACGCTGAACTTCTCCATATATTCGGTCATATCGATACGCACCATGTTGCGCTCATCGTCAAACAGTGCCTGTGCCAGTGCCTTGGCCAGCTCAGTCTTGCCCACGCCGGTGGGGCCGAGGAACAGGAAGCTGCCGATAGGGCGGTTGGGATTGGCAATACCGGCGCGGCTGCGCAAAATGGCTTCGCTTACCTTGGTCACAGCCTCGTCCTGACCGATGACCCGCTGATGCAGCACATCGTCCAGATGCAGCAGCTTCTCGCGCTCGCCCTCCATGAGCTTTGCAACGGGTATACCGGTCCATTTTGCGACTATGGTCGCTATCTCTTCCTCGGTCACGGTGTCGTGAACGAGAGTATTTTCGGTGCGCTGCTCGCTCTTCTTTTCGGCTTCTGCGAGACGTTTTTCAAGAGAGGGCAGATCGTAATATTTGAGTTTTGCCGCTTTTTCGTATTCGTAGTGAAGCTGAGCCTGCTCAATATCTGCGTGAGTCTGCTCGATTTCCGACTTGAGCTTCTTGACCTCATCGACACTCTGTTTTTCGGCCTCCCAGCGCGACTTCATCTCGTTAAACTTGTCTTTGTATTCGGCGAGCTCGGCGCCG
>OJMO01001083.1_pt1 | contig 17685 bp, 13 predicted proteins | sample 1597241 | NCBI WGS metagenome assembly OJMO01 (sample SAMEA2452129, study PRJEB22498) | human gut metagenome | biome: human feces; feature: human gut; material: feces | place: Australia | collected 2012 | reverse complement strand
AATCTGAATCCGAACTATACATTCGACACGTTCGTCGTCGGCAGCAATAACCGTTTTGCACAGTCGGCGTCACTTGCCGTTGCTGAATCTCCGGGTGAAGCATACAATCCTCTCTATATTTATGGAGGACCGGGACTTGGAAAAACTCACCTTATGCATTCCATCGGTCATTTTATATTAGAGAGAAACCCAAACGCAAAAGTACTTTATGTTACATCCGAAGAATTTACCAACGAAGTAATCGAGTCGATTCGAAGTGGTAATGCTTCCGCTATGAACAAACTTCGTGAAAAGTATCGTACGATTGATGTATTAATGGTCGATGACGTTCAGTTTATCATCGGTAAGGAAAGTACACAGGAAGAATTTTTCCATACATTTAATGCACTCCACTCTGCCGGCAAGCAGATTATTTTAACATCCGATAAACCGCCAAAAGACATGGAAACCTTAGAAGACCGGATTCGTTCACGTTTCGAATGGGGTCTTATTGCTGATATCGGAACTCCAGACTACGAAACACGAATGGCTATCCTGCGAAGAAAAGTTGAAGCAGACGACATGAAACTCAGCGATGAGATTCTTAATTATATTGCAACTAACATTAAATCTAACATTCGTGAACTTGAAGGAGCTTTAAACAAACTTCTGGCATATTCCAATCTTGAAAAAACAGATATCACAATGGAAATTGCCATGAAAGAACTTCAGAATATTATCACACCGGACAAGCCAAGAGAAATCACTCCTCAGCTTATCATTGAAGTTGTTTCGGAACATTTCCAGATTTCACTGGATCAGATGATCTCAAAAAACAGAAGTAATGAGATTGCAAGACCAAGGCAGATTGCCATGTACCTCTGTAAAACCATGACGGATATTCCATTGGATTCCATCGGTTCCTTACTGGGCGGAAGAGATCACTCGACCATTATCCACGGCATCAAAAAAATTGCGGATGAGTACGATTCCAACGAACAGACACGCAATTTAATTGAAACTATCAAGAAAAAAATCAATCCAAACTAAAGTTATCAACTTTTTTTTGAGTTATTAACAAAATTTTGTGGATAACCTGTTCAAATTGTGTTTAATTAATGTTTAAAGTTTTGGATAACCTACTTTTCAAGATGAATTTCAAATTTTTTCTGAGGAGGCTTAAAATTTTAATTCACATTTTATCCAAGGTTAATCCTCATGCTTTTCACATAGTTATACAGTCGGATTTTTCGGACAAGCCCTTATGTTTTCAAGGGTTGCAGGGTTATTCACTTATTCACACACACTAATACGACTACTTTTAATATCTTTTATTAATTATATTTATTTTGGCTTTCGCCAAGCAGGAAGGAGTTATTCACATTATGAAATTAATCTGTTCTAAATCAAATCTGCTTCATGGAGTTAACATTGTGTCCAAGGCTGTTCCAACCAGAACTACAATGGCAATCCTTGAATGCATTTTAATTGATGCTTCTGCTAATGAAATCAAATTAACAGCAAACGATATGGAACTTGGAATTGAAACTAAGATCGAAGGAGAAATTGCAGAGAGGGGAATCATTGCATTAGATGCTAAGATTTTTTCTGAGATTGTCCGTAAATTACCGGACAGTGATGTTGTGATCGAAACAGATTCCAATTTTAAAACTACCATTACCTGTGAGAAAGCAAAGTTTAACATTGTTGGAAAATCAGGTGATGATTTTTCCTATATTCCATTTATTGAAAGAAATGAATGTATTTCAATCTCCCAGTTTACTTTAAAAGAAGTGATTCGTCAGACAATCTTCTCAATTGCTGACAATGACAACAATAAACTGATGACGGGTGAACTTTTCGAGATTGAAGAGAATCAGTTAAAAGTAGTTTCTCTGGATGGACATAGAATTTCCATCCGTAATATTGAATTAAAGAATAATTACGATCATAAGAAAGTAGTTGTTCCTGGTAAAACACTTCAGGAAGTAAGTAAGATTTTACCTGGAAGTGCAGAGGAAGAAGTCAATATTTTCCTTTCAGAGAATCATATTGTATTTGAATTTGATGATACTACAGTTGTATCCAGATTGATTGAAGGGGAGTATTTCAAGATTGAGCAGATGCTTTCCTCTGATTATGATACAAAAGTTAAGATTAATAAGCGTGAATTATTAGACTGTATCGACCGTGCAACACTTCTCGTAAAAGAGGGTGACAAGAAACCAATTATCATGAATATCACAGATGGAAATATGGAATTAAAGATCAATTCTTTTATTGGTTCCATGAATGAAGATATTGATATCACAAAAGAGGGAAAAGATATCCTCATTGGATTTAATCCGAAATTCTTTATCGATGCATTGAGAGTCATCGATGAGGAAGAGGTTTCTCTTTATATGGTAAACCCGAAGGCTCCATGTTTTATCAAGGATGATGAAGGAAAGTTCATTTATCTGATTCTTCCGGTAAACTTTAACGCAGCCACTAACTAAGAAAGGCAGAAAGATGATCACAGTAAATATCAGAGAGACGGACGAATTTATTAAACTGGGACAGGCTTTGAAAAAAGCAGGTCTTGTAGAATCCGGAGTAGATGCAAAGTTTTTTATTCAGGATGGACAGGTAAAATTAAACGGCGAGACAGAGCTTCAGCGTGGAAAAAAATTATACAATGGAGATGTTGTTTCCTTTAACGGCGAGACAATTCAGATTGTAAAATGATCATAAAGTCAATTGAATTGCAGAATTTTCGAAATTATGAAGATTTAAATATTTCATTTGATGAGGGAACCAATATTTTTTACGGGGACAATGCGCAGGGAAAAACGAATATCCTTGAAGCTGCATACTTAAGTGGAACAACTAAGTCCCACAAATGTAGTAAGGACAAGGAAATGATCCGTTTCGGGGAGCAGGAGTCCCATATCAGAACGGTTGTTGTAAAAAAAGAAAAAGAATATCAGATTGATATGCATTTAAAACACAATCGTTCCAAGGGAATCGCAATCAATAAAGTTCCAATCAAAAAAGCCAGTGAGCTTTTTGGAATTCTCAATATGGTATTTTTTTCGCCTGAGGATCTGAATATTATCAAAAATGGTCCGGCGGAGCGCCGCAGATTTCTGGATTCTGAATTATGCCAGTTGGATAAAATATATTTGTCAGATCTTACAACTTACAATAAAATTTTGAATCAGCGTAACAAATTATTAAAAGATATGGTTTACAGACCGGATTTAAAGGATACACTTCCGGTATGGGATATGCAACTGGTAGAAACTGGCAGGAAAATCATTCGGCGAAGAAAACAGTTTGTTGATGAGCTAAATGAGATCGTGCATGATATTCACTATCGGATTTCCGGTGAAAAAGAAGATTTGCTTTTGCAGTATGAACCAAGTATTGAAGATATTTTTTTTGAGGATGAACTTTCCAGAGTCAAAGAGAGGGATATGCGGCAGTGTATGACATCAGTGGGACCGCACCGGGATGACCTTCTTTTTTCCATCGGTGAGGTGGATATCCGGAAGTTCGGTTCCCAGGGACAGCAGAGAACTTCTGCGCTGTCCTTAAAATTGTCAGAGATCGAACTGGTTAAACGGTCCATTCATGATACACCGGTTTTGTTGCTCGATGATGTGTTGTCGGAGCTTGACAGTAACCGGCAGAATTATCTGCTCAACAGTATTCATGACACACAGACGCTGATCACCTGCACAGGGCTGGATGAATTTGTAAAAAACAGATTTCATATCAACAAGATATTTAAAGTTGTGCAGGGGACTGTGGAAGAGAGAAAAGAAATATAATTGCATTGTACATATTTTTTTATGTGCAGAATGGAGGAATAAATGGGTACAGAAAACGAATATGGTGGAGACCAGATCCAGATTTTGGAAGGACTTGAGGCTGTTCGTAAAAGACCGGGTATGTACATCGGTAGTACATCAGCCAGGGGCTTACATCATCTGGTATATGAGATTGTAGACAACTCAGTAGATGAGGCACTTGCCGGATACTGCAAAAATATTGAAGTGACCATAAATGAAGATAACTCTATTACCGTAGAAGATGATGGACGTGGTATTCCGGTCGACATCAATCACAAAGCTGGAAAATCCGCATTGGAAGTCGTATACACTGTACTTCATGCCGGTGGAAAATTTGGCGGTGGAGGCTACAAAGTATCCGGTGGACTTCACGGCGTAGGTGCGTCAGTTGTAAATGCACTTTCCACAAAGTTGAAAGTTGAAGTTTACCGTGAAGGGAAGATTTATTTCCAGAGTTATAAGATTGGTAAACCGGATGAACCGGTAAAAGTAATCGGGGAGTGTGGTGACGACAAGCACGGAACCAAGGTTACTTTCTGGCCGGACGCATCGATTTTTGAAGAGACTGTTTTTGATTATGATACCTTAAAACAACGTCTGCGTGAGACGGCCTTTTTGACAAAAGGATTGAGGATCGTGCTTACAGACTTAAGGGAAAATCCTGTTAGAACCCATGATTTTCATTATGCCGGTGGTATCAAGGAATTTGTTACTTACTTAAACAAGAGCAAAGAAGCTTTATATCCGGAAGTCATTTATTGTGAGGGCAGTGGAAATGGTGTTTACGTGGAAGTTGCCATGCAGCATAATGATTCCTACAATGAGTTGACGTTAAGTTTTGTCAATAACATCATTACACCGGAAGGCGGTACACACCTTGCCGGATTCCGTAATGCATTGACGAAGACATTTAATGCTTATGCGAGAGCAAATAAATTATTAAAAGACAGCGAACCGGCATTGACGGGTGATGATATCCGTGAAGGACTGACTGCCATTATCAGTGTCAAAATCGAGGAACCTCAGTTTGAGGGACAGACCAAACAAAAACTGGGGAACAGCGAAGCCCGCGGTGCGGTGGATTCCATTGTGAGCGAGCAGCTTACTTACTTTTTAGAGCAGAATCCGACGGTTGCCAAGACAATCTGTGAAAAATCCCTTCTGGCGCAGCGTGCGAGAGAGGCTGCAAGAAAAGCAAGGGATTTAACCAGAAGAAAAACAGCGCTGGAGGGAATGTCTCTTCCGGGAAAACTGGCAGACTGTTCTGATAAAGATCCAAAGAACTGTGAGATTTTCATCGTCGAGGGAGATTCCGCCGGCGGTTCCGCTAAGACTGCGAGAAGCCGTGCAACCCAGGCAATCCTCCCACTTCGTGGTAAGATTGTAAATGTCGAGAAGGCAAGACTGGATAAGATTTATGGAAATGCTGAAATCAAAGCTATGATTACTGCGTTTGGTACAGGTATTCATGAAGACTTTGATATCAGCAAACTTCGTTACAACAAGATTATCATTATGACGGATGCCGATGTCGATGGTGCCCATATCAGTACGTTAATGCTGACATTCCTTTATCGGTTCATGCCGGATCTGATCAAAGAAGGTCATGTATATCTGGCACAGCCGCCACTATACAAGATCGAGAAAAACAAAAATGTATGGTACGCTTACAGTGATGATGAGTTAAATGCAATCTTAACGGAGATCGGACGTGACGGAAATAATAAGATCCAGCGTTACAAAGGACTTGGTGAGATGGATGCGGAGCAGCTCTGGGAAACTACCATGGATCCGGAGAAACGAATTTTAAAACGTGTCATGATCGATGATGAGAGTACTTCTGAAATTGATATTACGTTTACAACTCTGATGGGAGATAAAGTAGAACCGAGACGTGAGTTTATTGAAGAAAATGCGAAGTATGTGCAGAATCTTGATATCTAAGATTAAGTGTGCAGAAAACTATATATTACTGCAAATGTAGTTTAATAGCGTGATAGGAAGTTAATTTATAATATAATTGCAAATGTAGTTTAATTAGAGAAATGCAGATTTTTAACCAAAAAGAATTTGCAGGAATGAGGTAAATAGAATGGATGACAAAATTTTTGATCAAATCCATGATGTCGATCTGAAAAAAACAATGGAGACATCCTATATCGATTATGCGATGAGCGTTATCGCCCAGCGTGCATTGCCGGATGTAAGAGATGGTTTGAAACCGGTACAGCGCCGTGTACTCTACTCCATGATCGAATTAAATAATGGACCGGACAAGCCACACAGAAAATGTGCGCGTATTGTCGGTGATACCATGGGTAAATACCATCCACATGGAGACAGTTCCATCTACGGAGCATTGGTCAACATGGCACAGGACTGGTCTACAAGATATCCGCTTGTTGATGGTCATGGAAACTTTGGTTCCGTCGACGGTGACGGTGCCGCTGCAATGCGATATACAGAGGCAAGACTTAGTAAAATTTCCATGGAGATGCTCGCGGACATCAATAAAGATACCGTTGATTTTGTACCAAACTTTGATGAGACTGAGAAAGAGCCGACGGTGCTTCCTTCCCGCTATCCGAATCTTCTGGTAAACGGAACAACCGGTATTGCTGTTGGTATGGCAACAAACATTCCGCCTCACAATCTGCGAGAGGTGATTCATGCTGTTGTAAAAATTATCGACAACGAAGTAATAGAGGACCGGGGGACAGATATCGAAGAACTTTTGAGTATTGTAAAAGGTCCGGATTTTCCAACCGGAGCGATGATTCTTGGAACAACCGGAATTAACGAAGCTTATCGCACCGGACGCGGAAAAATCAGAGTTCGTGCGATCACCAATATCGAACCAATGCAAAATGGTAAAAACCGTATTGTTGTGACCGAACTTCCATACATGGTCAACAAAGCAAGACTGATTGAGAAAATCGCAGAGCTTGTAAGAGATAAAAAAATTGACGGAATCACGGATCTTCGTGATGAGTCTGACCGTCAGGGTATGCGTATCTGTATCGAGCTGCGTCGTGATGTAAATCCGAATGTGGTTTTGAATCTACTCTACAAACATACCCAGATGCAGGATACGTTTGGTGTTATCATGTTAGCCCTTGTGGACAACCAGCCAAAAGTATTAAATCTCCATGAGATGTTAGGCTACTATCTGGATCACCAGAAAGATGTTGTGACCAGAAGAACAAAATATGATTTAAACAAAGCAGAAGAACGCGCTCACATTCTGGAGGGCTTACTGATTGCGCTTGATAATATCGATGAAGTGATCAATATTATTCGAAGCAGTGCAAATACACCGGAAGCAAAAAATCGTTTGATCGAGAGATTTTCCCTGACAGATGTCCAGGCACAGGCGATCGTCGATATGCGTCTGCGCGCACTGACTGGTCTGGAACGCGAGAAGATCGAAGCTGAGTATGCAGAGTTGATGGATCGTATTGCAGAGTTAAAAGCAATTCTGGCAGATGAGAAAAAACTCCTTGGTGTTATCCGTGAGGAAATCCTTTTGATTGCAGAAAAATACGGTGATGAGCGAAGAACTTCCATCGGATTTGACGAGTATGATATTTCCATGGAGGATCTCATTCCGGTAACCAACACTGTGATCGCAATGACAAAACTTGGCTACATCAAGAGAATGAGCCTTGATAATTTCCGTGCCCAGAACCGTGGCGGCAAGGGAATCAAGGGAATGGAGACGATCGATGAAGATTACATCGAGGAACTTTTGATGACGACTTCCCATCATTACATGATGTTCTTTACCAATACCGGTCGTGTATACAGAATGAAAGCATACGAAATTCCGGAAGCGGGCAGAACCGCGAGAGGTACTGCAATCATTAACCTGTTGCAGCTTCAGCCGGGAGAGAAAATTACCGCAGTGATCCCAATCAAGGAATATACCGAAGGACACTATCTGTTTATGGCAACTAAGAATGGTATTGTGAAGAAAACACCGATCACCGATTATGCGAATGTCAGAAAAACAGGACTTGCAGCCATCACACTGCGTGAAGATGATGAATTGATCGAAGTGAAAAAGACCGATAACGAACAGGATATTTTCCTTGTGACAAAATACGGACAGTGTATCCGTTTCAATGAGAGAGATGTCAGAAGTACCGGAAGAACCTCTATGGGTGTGATCGGTATGAATTTGACGGATGGAGATAAAGTTGTCGGAATGCAGATGGAATCCCAGGGCGAATCACTGATGATCGTATCTGAAAAAGGTCTTGGAAAATGCACACTTGCATCTGAATTTACAGCCCAGAACCGTGGTGGTAAAGGTGTGAAATGCTATAAGATCACAGAGAAAACCGGAAATATCGTCGGTGTGAAAGCAGTCAATCAGGATGATGAGATGATGCTGATCACAACGGAGGGAATCATTATCCGTATCAAAGTCAGTGATACGGCATTACTCGGAAGAGTTACTTCCGGTGTAAAACTGATGAATCTTGCGGATGATGTCACAGTTGCAAGCATTGCAAAAGTACGTGAGGACAAATCCCTCATGGAAAATACAGATGAATCTGAACTTGTCACAGAGGAAGAGGAAGCCAAGAGTGCTGCGGCTGCAGCAGAGGCTGCGAAAAAAGCGGCAGGTCAGATGACAGAAACGGATGATGAATTAATGCAGGAATTATTAAGCCGTGCTGAGTCTGATTCGGAAGAGGAATAAAAAAATATTTTGACCGCAGTGATACAAAGACTTCACTGTGGTCTGGACAGTAGGCTGCCACATTTTTATGTAGCAGCCGATTTGTCTATCTAAAAACAAATTATTTTTCATGATAACAAGCCTGATTTGAAAAAAAGGATGTTCAATTTTGATTATTTGAAAAATGAATGATGTCAACACAAAAATGAAAAACAACATATGTTATCAAGAAATCCATAGTGCAAATGTGGATAACGTGTTGCGAAAATCCAACTTCCGTGGAAAAATTTCATTGTCATAGCAAAAACTTTCGTTTATACTTTTGCGTAAATATAGAATACATGAGTTTTAAAATTGTAGTAAAACTCCAATAGAAAGTAGAACAACAGGGGGAATGAAAAGTGCCGCAAAATTTTTATGAGTTAGTATGGATTTTTATTATTTATGCATTTATCGGATGGTGCACAGAAGTATCTTATGCAGCATTGGACCGGGGAATTTTTGTAAACCGGGGATTTTTAAATGGACCGTATTGTCCAATTTACGGATGTGGAGTGGTGATTGTTGTAGCTGCTTTGACTCCGCTAAAGGACAACCTGCTGATATTATTTGCGGGTTCTTTCTTACTGACTTCCATTTTGGAATACATTACAGGATTTATTCTGGAGAAAGTATTTCACAATAAATGGTGGGACTATAGCAATAAGCCGTTTAATCTTCACGGATATGTATGTTTGAAATTTTCCATCTACTGGGGACTCGCATGTACATTTATTATGGATGTGATTCATCCAATCATTTACAAAGGAATCACCATGATTCCACATATTCTGGGTGTTGTGCTGCTCTGTATTATCATGTCGGCTTTCGCTGTTGACTGCGGTGTTACTGTTACTACAATTTTGAAGTTTAACAAGCGATTAAAAGTTATGGATGAAATGGCTGCGAAAATACATAAATTATCCGATGAAATCGGTGAAAATATCTACGAAAATGTGACAACTGCAGTAGAAAAATCGGAGGAGTTCCAGGAAACACATGAGGAATTTCTCACAAAAATTTCTGATACGAAAGAAAATCTTATGGATCTGCCATCCACTGCAAAAGAGAAGATTGCTTCTACTGCAGCAAGTGCCAGAGAAAAACTTTCTGAGTCTGCAGAAAATATCAATGTAAAAGAAAAGATTGCTGCTTACAAAGAAACACGCGAGGCGGCTCGTCTGGAAAAACAGCATGAGAAAGAGGAACTTGAGCGCAGATACAAAGAATTATTTGCAGAGAAGAATTTTGGTTTCAAGCGTTTGATGAAGGCGTTCCCAGATATGACTTCCCGTGAACAGAATGAATCTCTGGAGAAATACAAGAAATACTTTAACATCCGCAAACCGGATCATAAGAAAGATGAATAGGAAAATATATATTAAATTACAAATGTAATACAATTATCGGGAGAAATTAACATGATCAGAACAGTCAATACAGAGGATATCGTAAAAAATATAAAAGAAATGTGTATCGAGGCAAACCATTATCTTTCCAAAGATATGGATAAAGCCCTGAAAGATGCCACCGTTTCTGAAAAATCAGAACTTGGTAAAAAAATATTAAATCAGCTTCAGGAAAACTTGAAAATTGCAGATGAAGAGATGATCCCAATCTGTCAGGATACCGGAATGGCAGTTATTTTTCTGGAAGTCGGACAGGATGTTCATTTTGAGGGAATGGCAGTCGAAGATGCGGTAAACGAAGGTGTCCGTCAGGGATATACGGAAGGCTATTTAAGAAAATCAGTCGTTGGTGATCCTATCATCCGCGAAAATACGAAAGATAATACCCCAGCGGTGATTCATTACAGCATTGTTCCGGGAGATAAAGTGATAATTACAATGACTCCAAAAGGATTCGGAAGTGAAAATATGAGCCGTGTGTTCATGCTAAAACCAGCTGATGGAATTGAGGGTGTAAAAAATGCAATTCTTACAGCAGTGAAGGATGCAGGACCGAATGCCTGTCCGCCAATGGTTGTCGGAGTTGGTATTGGCGGTACTTTTGAAAAATGTGCGATTTTAGCAAAAAAGGCGTTGACCAGACCGGTGGGCGAACATTCTGCTATCCCATACGTGAAAGAGTTAGAGGAAGAAATGTTAGAAAAAATCAATCGGCTTGGAATCGGACCGGGTGGACTTGGCGGAACAACCACTGCTCTCGCAGTGAATGTGAATACTTACGCGACACATATTGCAGGACTTCCGGTGGCAGTCAATATCTGCTGTCATGTGAACCGGCATGTGGTGAGGGAAGTGTAAGAAAAAACATATCACTACAAATGTAGTTTTTTTGAATTTTACAGTCATAAATGAAGAAAATATAAATTTAGAAATGGGAGCGCAGAATATGGACAAGCATATTACAACACCGATCACCGGGGAAGTGACAAAAAATTTAAAGTCCGGTGATTACGTTTACATAACAGGAACCATTTATGTGGCAAGAGATGCTGCACACAAAAGAATGATCGAGGCATTGGAGCGTGGCGAAGAACTCCCGATCGACATCAAAGATTCCACAATCTATTACATGGGACCATCCCCGGCAAGAGAGGGACGTCCAATAGGTTCTGCAGGACCGACAACTGCAACCAGAATGGATAAATATGCGCCAACTCTTTTAGATCTCGGAGAAAAGGCGATGATCGGAAAAGGAAAACGTTCGAAAGAAGTCATTGACGCGATTGTCAGAAACCATGCAGTTTACTTTGCAGCAGTCGGCGGAGCAGGGGCGCTTTTATCCAAATGTATCACAAAATCTGAGATCGTATGTTATGAAGATCTTGGAGCTGAGGCAATCCGTAAGCTTCAAGTGAAAGATTTTCCGGTGATCGTTGTCATTGACAGTGAGGGAAACAATCTGTATGAGACAGCAATCAAAAAATATTGCACGTTGGAGTAAAATGAGAACAAAAGAATAAAAAAATTGGAAGAAAATATAGCATTTCAAGTCACTGGATATGTGGATGGAAAAAGCAAAGGAATTCTGCGGTGCAGTAGAGGTTATGTACGAGAAATAACATTTGAAGCGTAATTTTTTATCATTTTTGGAGGTGTGTTCATGCAGACAGATCCATTTAAAGAATATCTAAAACAGCAGGAGCCAGATAAAAAGTATAAAGGTTATGCATGGCAGACTGCGATTGGATTGCAGGCAGTCGATGGATTGAAGCCGTCCGAATATCTCGTTGATGCAGCAATTCAGAATATTGAAGGTAAAATTACGCTGGATGAAGTAAAAAATTTATTAGATTCTTACTATGAAGAAAAACCACAGAAAAATCATGACAGGACAGAAGAGGCTGATAAAGTTTCCATACGCATTGCGAAAATACTTTCGGAACATGCATTTTCTTTTACACCAAATGAGTATATCTCAATTCACAGAAAATTATTTACCGGAATATATGACCACGCAGGAAAAATCCGTGATTATAATATTACAAAAAAAGAATGGGTGCTGAATGGAGCAACTGTTATTTACGGAAGTGCTTCTGAACTAAGGAAAACGTTAGAATATGATTTTATGAAGGAGAAACATTATAGTTACAAAGGATTATCCATGGATGAAATCATTCACCATCTGGCAGTATTTGTTGCAAATTTATGGCAGATCCATATATTTGGAGAAGGAAATACAAGAACGACAGCCGTATTTTTTATCAAGTATCTTCGAACACTTGGATTTGATGCAACGAATGATATATTTGCGGAAAATGCATGGTATTTCAGAAATGCATTGGTTCGGGCAAATTATAATGATCTGAAACATGAGATTCATGAAACAACAGAGTATCTGGAACTGTTTTTGCGAAATCTGTTGTTGGATGAAAAAAATTTATTACAGAATCGTCTTATGCATGTTGATTATAAGGAAATGCTTGTGAGAGAGCCAAAAATAGAATATAAAACATCAGAAGCGAACATTGAAAATAGAAAAGTGAACATTCAACTGGAAAAAGTGAATATTGGAATGTTTGGAGAGAAAATTTCCGGTATTTCAAAGAAAACAATACAGCATATGGAACAACTGTGTGATTCCTTTGATAAAAATGAAATATTTGGAAGAAGCAGGGTTGAAGAGGTAACCGGGTTAAAAAATACAAGAGCATCATTGTTCTTAAAAGAACTACTCGAGAGAAATATCATCCAAAAAGTAACCGGACATGGAAAAGGAAAATACACATTTTTTATAAAGGAATAGTGAAATCAGGGGGAGTAGAGGTTATGGGAACAGTGGTAGTACGTAATTCTGTGGCAAAGAGAGTGATTGTCACACTCATGCCAGCAATCAGTTTTTTGTGTATGTTTGGTTTGGCGGCAATCAGTGTGAACTTTCTGGAATATGGATCAACAGCAGATAGAATTGTGGGATATATCGGAGTGTCCTGTATCATTCCGATGATAGTTTCAATACCGTTTATTTTTAAAGTAAACAGGGAGAAAACCGTATTAGATATCAATACTTTCTATGTAACGCCATTTGTAGGAAGAACAAAAAATATCCCAGTTCAGGATGTAAAAGTATGCACCATTGGACGAAGAAAAAAGATCCGATTATTCGATGAAAAATCAAATCTGATCTGTAAATATAAAAGTACTCAGGATAAAGAGCAGATCATTTTAAAAACGTTGCAAAAGGCAGGAACTTGTACATTTACATTTTCCGTCAGAAACGGAAAACAGGTTGTCGTAAAAGGTAGTGACAGAATTTTTACCGATTATCTTGCAACGGGAGAAGTTTCCAAGACAATCAATAGCTATAAATCGTTATACTACGTGCCACAGACCTCCTCTGTATCGGACAAAAAGCAGGAGCAGGACAGTCAGTTTGACCAGAATATAAAAAAGCAGATTGAAAAAAACAGAAAAATATTCCAGATAGCACAGATTGTGAGCCTGATTATTTTTTTAAGAGGAATGTTTATGCTGGCTTTTAACACTCCTGGTGGAACAAGTGGCAAATTGGCGGTCATTTTCTTTTTCGGTGGAGTTATTGGAATGTTACTGAGTAAATATCTTTGCCGCAGAAAAGAATTTGAAATCACAAAGCCGACGTTCTATCGTGTGGAAGGGACTGCTGTCAATGAAAAAGATTTTGCATTCAGATCTTCCGATTCGGATCGTCACCTGATTTATGAATTTCAGGATAAATATGGAGTGAAACATCAGCGGCCATCGGACAAAGTAAACGCTTCGGACACTGCATGGGGATTGGGTGTTGGCGAAAAGAAAATCTTATGGTACAGTCCGTTTGTTCCATACTTACTGGATCAGGAGCCGTTAGAGTTTAAAATGTTCATGGATAGACGAAGACTTACCCCGGGTGAATGGATCAAACGGCATCCTATCCTGACCGTGGGTTGTATCGCTTTCATTGTATGGATTGGTTTTCGTGGATATAAGTTTGGAAAAGCGCAGATTTTTATTTACACACATGACGGAAGAAACTTAAAAACAGAGTGGACAGCGCGTGATGCTGTCACAGATGAACAGACAAATACAGCGGTGGAGGCTGCAGGAATGGAGCGGGAAGAACTGGAAAAATGGTTGAAACAGTCCTTCTATCCATATTTTTATGTGAACAGTACCAGCTTTGGAGAGTTTGATGCATTTGATGTGGAAAATTATGCGGACGTCATGGGAGAGGATAAGGTGGAAGCTATCCGGGAAAATATCTCCGATTATTGGGGAATTCATGACAGAAAAAGCCTTATGAAAACAACCGATTCCCTGTTACAAAAAGGCGATAAATATACTTATGCACAGACTTTGGAAAAATTAGGGGAAGAGGCGCTGACATTACCGGAGGACAGTATCTATTATACATACAAATTGTATGCCCCAGATGAAATGTGCAAATATCTGGGAACTTATTACGCATACAATAACATTGGGGATGCAGGAGTGGATGCATGGGACTATTGCAGATGCATCCGGTTATTTGCATTTGGCTATATATGTGGTTATATTTCGTATGACGAATATCTGATTCATGCCGCACCGCTTGCAGTCTATCTGCAGAATGAATATGATTCCTGGGAAACAATGTATGAGAGTTATTACTACGGTTATCTTATTTTTGCAGGAAGAAATAAAAACTCAAGCAGCAGCGTCATCTATAGTGACTATAGATATTACGAGATCATGGCAGATAAGACAGAGATTCCGTTTCGGACAGAAGAGAGATAATCTCACAACGGGAATACAGGAGTATTATTATGAAAATCGGAATTATTTCAGACATACACAGCAACATTTACGCTTTTAAGGCATGCACAGAGTATATGGAAAAACAGAAATGTGACGAGTACTTCTTTCTCGGAGATTATATTTCCGATACACCTTACACAAGAGAAACCATGGATTATCTGTATGAATTTATGGAAAACCATACCTGTTATCTGTTAAGAGGCAACCGTGAGGAGTATATGCTCGCACAGAAAGAGGCAAGAGAAAAGAATTCAACAGAGCAGATGTGGATAAGTAACTCCGCAAGTGGAAATCTACTCTACACTTACGGGCAGCTTGTGGATAAAGATTTTGATTTCTTTCAAAGCCTGCCAATCACATTCGTTTATGAAAAAGAAGGTTATCCATCCATTACCTGCTGTCATGGATCACCGGCGAACAGCAGGGAACTCTTGCAGTTGAATGAAGATCCAGTAAAACAATGGTTAGAAAAGATTGACACCGATTACATGATCTGCGCTCATACGCATTATCCGGGAGAGATGACATACAAAAACAAACATTACTTTAATTCGGGCAGTGTTGGAATATCCATTGATGATGCCGGATATGCACAGTGCATGTTGTTAGAGTCCGGTGTGGAAAATGGAACAACAATCTGGAAACCTCAATTTCTGAAAGTACCTTATGACAATCAGAAAGTTGCACAGGATATGATCACCGGCGGTCTGCTTTCTATAGCACCGTGGTTTGTGAACAGCAACATTCTGACCATCCTTACCGGAATCGACTGTTCAGCCAAAATGGTTGAGCTGGCAGAAAAACTTGCATTAGAGGACAATGTTCAGCCAAAATGGCCGCATATTGATGAAAAATATTTTGAAGAGGCAGCCGTATATTATAAAATTCCGGATTACCGTGCCAGAAACAATGAAAAGGAACGTTAGAAAAAAGATAACATTTGCAGAACAAACACCATTAGATATAAATCCGGAAAAAAACAGGAGATGATGAAAATGAATATAAGAACTGCAACATTACAAGACATCGACCAGATTGCGGCAGTAGAAAAAGAGTGTTTTCCGGCAGCAGAGGCGGCAACAAAAGAGGAATTTGAGCAGAGACTTTCACATTATGCAGATCATTTCTGGCTGATGTTTGAGGATGACACATTAATCGCATTTGTTGATGGTATGGTGACAGATCAGGCAGATCTGACAGATGAAATGTATGAGAATGCATCCATGCATCAGGAGGATGGAGCATGGCAGATGATATTTGGTGTCAATACGCTCCCGGCATACCGGAACCACAGCTATGCCGGAGAACTTTTAAAAAGAGCGATCGCAGATGCAAAAGACCAGGGAAGAAAAGGTCTTGTCCTTACATGTAAAGACCGGCTGGTGCATTACTATGCAAAATTTGGTTTTGAAAATGAGGGCGTTTCAGAATCCGTGCACGGAAATGTCGTGTGGAATCAGATGAGACTGAAGTTTTAAAGTTCAGGATGAATTCATGTAGATATCAGGAAAGACAGCAGGAGCGGATCAGTATGTTTTGGGAAAAGAAAACAAAAATAAGAAAACATATTATTTTTTATGGCAGAGTTCAGGGAGTGGGGTTCCGTTATTATGCAGTGCAGAAAGCAAATCAGCTCGGACTGACCGGCTGGGTGAAAAATCTGTATGACGGCAGCGTGGAAATGGAAGTAGAAGGCGAGGAACCGCTGATCGATGAGCTGATCATTTTTTTGCAAAACCGTACCTACGTCTGGATTGAAAATATGGATGCAAAAAGCATCCCACTGGAACATGATAACGGATTTTACGAGAGATAAAAGAAGATATAATATGCAGATGGCAGTTATGCGGATGCATGTTTGATGATAAAAAATTGAAAGAAAATAAGGAGTGTGACAGCTATGCCATGTACAACAATTTTAGTAGGAAAAAAAGCAAGTTATGACGGATCAACCATAATCGCAAGAAATGATGATTCAGGATCCGGACATTATACTTCAAAAAAATTTGCAGTGATCCACCCGGAGGAACAGCCGAAAATCTATAAATCGGTCATTTCGCATGTTGAGATCGAGCTTCCGGAAAATCCGATGCGTTATACTGCAATGCCAAATGCAGAAGAGGGCGAAGGTATCTGGGCAGCCTGCGGACTGCTCAGCACCAAGCGCATGCAGGAAAGCGGTGAGGAGAAATAAGATAACTACTATACCAGATACTTACAAAACAGAATATACACAGCAATGGAAGATAGAAAGATAAGAGTCGCCATAACACACGGCGACACTAACGGAATAGGATATGAGGTGATTTTCAAGACCTTCGCCGAACCGACGATGCTTGAACTCTGCACACCGATAATATACGGTTCGCCAAAGGTGGCGGCATACCATCGCAACGCACTCGGCATACAGGCAAACTTCACTATAATAAATAAGGTGGAGGATGCCGTAGACGGAAAGGTGAACCTGCTCACCGCCTTCGATGAAGACGTGAAGGTGGATATGGGAATGCCGACCAAAGAAGCCGGAATGGCTGCGCTGAAAGCCCTCGACAGGGCGATGGAAGGTTTTGCAGGCGGAGGCTACGACGTGCTCGTCACCGCACCGATAAACAAGAACGACATACAGGGCGAAGGATTCCATTTCTGCGGACATACCGAATATATCGAGGAGAAAGTGGGAGAGGGCCAGAAGGCACTCATGATTCTTGCCGGAAGACAGCTGAGAGTGGCGCTCGTCACCACCCATCTGCCGATAAAGGACATCGCACAGGCGATAACCAAGGAGGCGATAGTGGAGAAATGCACCATTTTCAACAAGGCGCTGAAGAGAGACTTCAACGTGTCGGCACCACGCATCGCCGTACTCTCGCTGAATCCTCATGCCGGTGACGGCGGAGTGATAGGCACGGAAGAAGAGACGGTA
>OJMO01001073.1_pt1 | contig 17810 bp, 9 predicted proteins | sample 1597241 | NCBI WGS metagenome assembly OJMO01 (sample SAMEA2452129, study PRJEB22498) | human gut metagenome | biome: human feces; feature: human gut; material: feces | place: Australia | collected 2012 | reverse complement strand
TGTCACCCAATCTGTCATAGACTTCGGTAAACCACGTCCTGTCAAATGCCCCGTCGTTCAGCTCATCCACCTCAAGCGGTGTAAATCTCGCTATCATAGCCTTTCTCTTGTCATCAAATGACTCGTTCATGTGCGCCATGAAGTAATAGCATCCCGCAGTAAATCCATCCCATCCAAGATACTCTCCAACTATATCTATCCACTCCGGAGAATACATAGCTGCCTCTATAAGCCTGGCATCACTTATATCCGTACCTGTAAGAAAGACCTTCAGAGTCTCCGCACTGTCATTTGCATCAGGCACACATGCCTGAAGAAGATGCGACATACTGTTCTTCTTGCTGACCTTCTGACGGTTATAGTAATAACCGGTATTGAAATACGTTGATCTCTCCAGGGTCTCCTTGCCGAGGGCTGACAGTATCCTGACAAAATACTCCGCACCGAATATTCTTGTAAGCCCGTATATATATGGAGAGAATTCTGTCTCTGTATCTCCCCTTGTGAGCTCTGCAGAAAGCACAAGCTCGGACATATCAGTGTACAGCTTCTTAGCTATATCCAGCCTTTTCTCGTCCGTCTCCGAGAACTCTCCTTCCGGACTGTGAAGAAGTATCTGCCTCACACTCCTCAGTCTTTCACGCTCCGTATATCCCCACTCATAGCCTCTGGTCTGCACCTTCCTATTACGCTCCGTTATAAAACGCATCACGTCAGATACACATTTGAGGCTTCTATCTAGGGAATTCCCCTCAAATGCCATCTTGTACATATAATCCCTGGATATAATACCACGGCTGTATGCGGCAATATAGTTCAGGAGACCAGGAACCGGCATGACACTTCCTGTGTGTACCCAGTAATATGAATTTCTATCATTTACAACGTCTGAAGGTATATTAAAGTTATGACACTTTGCAAGGGCATAGTTGTATGGAAACAAATGCCTGAAATCCTCTTCATTCTGCCTTGCCTTGTCAGAATCCTCTTTTACGTCCAATATATCGCTGTCACCATCAATTGCAAGCCACCTTGTTATTATCATGATCTGCTCATTTGTGAGCACACTTCTGTGATATACCTTTGAATCATCACCAGATATACTGCTGCCACCTTTATTCCCGCCAAATGTATATATGAGCTCATCACTTCTTCCCAGCAGATAGTCTGCTGCCACAACGGCAAGTCTCATCTTATCACTATCCATCACATATCTTCTATACAGGAATCCAATTACAGCTCTGACAATGGCAAGATATCCGAATGCCGGACATTCTTCTATATATATATTTCCAAACATATCCGCCATAAAGCTCTCACAGTACTTCTTGAAATCCTGTTTGTCACTGTTGTAGCCATTCAGATACACGTAGAGCTGCATGCACATATACGGAGTCTGAATATTTTTCTCGTAGAAATCTACCCACAATTCCTCACATGCCACTTTGTCACGGTTCACATATATGTTTCCACCTGACTCACCAAGCAGACCGATTTCTCCGTCAGCCATCTCATACTCATCATTTTTGTGCTCATCCACAAATGCATCAAATTTTCTTAATATATTTATAACTTCTGAATCAGATGCTGTATCTTTCTTTTTAGGCACTATCTTTGATTTGAGTTTTGCAAATGCACCCTCGCTCTTGGCAGTCTTGCACAGATTATCATTTGCAATTCCGCTTTCAGGGAAATACTTTTTGTACAGCTCAAGGCACTCAGCCAGATAACTCTTGTCAAATACCGGCTCATAGTCCGCATTTACATCATAAAGTCCATATCCCTCATCTGCACCGGCTCTTTCCTTACCAACATTTTTAATCTCACGTATAAGAATCTGCTCCTTAGTTGTAACACTGGATCTTCCATTCGCAGACTCCCTCTGCATAGCGTCTATATGACCAACACAATCTGCAAAAAGTTTCTGCCTGTTCTCATCATTTTTGAGCTGGAGCAGCAGATCAAGCCCCGCTGTTCTCTTCTCCTCCTTGGAATCTGCGAGAAGTCTTCCGATGAGATCGTCCATGTCATCACCGTCAAGTTTATAAAGTATAGACAGTACAGTCTCCCTTATGTCTGACTTCTTGTACTTGAGCATATTCTCAAGCTGTACATAATTCTCCGGTGAAAGTTTCATATCCTTAACGATCATCGCCGCCTTGTTTCTGGTATATGTCTCCTTGTCGGCAACCGCATCCACCAGTATGGCACGCTGTCTGTCATTTGCCGGCTGCCTTACAAGCAGAAGCAAAAGCGCATCTCTGCTGTACCTTGCGGAATCTATCTCAGAAACCATCTCCGCTATGTAAGTGATCTTGTCCTCATCCCTGAGAGCGCTTGCACAGACCGCAAGTCTCATGATGATTGCGGATCTGTCCAGATATTCGGCATTCCATGGAAATACACACGGATCAAACTCAAGCCTCTTCTTTGGCATGCGCTCAAGTATGCCCATGAGGATATCGTACATCTCCTGACATTCTTTCCTGCTGTCAAAATATTTGTCCACCTCGGCAAATGTCATTTTCTTAAGTTCGTTGTTGTAAGCTCTGCCGTCCTCATATATGAGTCCGTTCATATAGCTCTGATAATCTGACATGAAGCTTGGCATGATGACCGCCATGGTGTCCATCTCGTCTGGGAATCTCTTGATAAATTCCTTTGCAACGCTATGTGTGTACACCTTTCCCAGACTCATTGCCCTGATATATGTGCCAAATACCAGTCTTTGGTGTCTGCTGCCATCAAGCGCCAGCTTGTTCATCACATGGCATGCCTCGTCCACATCAAAGAAACCATAGCTCCACAGCGCAAGATAGATCTGCATGGCATCCTCGCCGGATAAAGCTTCACGCCTTGCATTTTCATCATTCAGATATGTATCTATAAGAAGCAGCTGTTTCTTCTGTATGCGTTCAAGCTTGCTCTCCTCGTCAGCCACAAGTCCTGTCCAGGTGGCTACAGCCCTCATGACAGATGAGAATCTCAGAAGATCATTCTCCTTTATCACATGGAACAGGGTCATAAATGCACCTGCCGTTCCATAATCCATGTTCTCACAGATCGCCTGCCTGAGTCCCTCCTGAAGCTTTGCCGCAACGAGCAGCTTGCCTACAGCCTCATGGAGTCTTGTGTTGGAACTCATATATATTCCCCTGAGGATATTAGTCGTGAGCCTTGTCTGCACACTCTCACCGAACATGATGTCCATGAGCACTTCCTCAAGCTCTGCATTCCCCCTGTCGAGCTCCGCCTGTATCCAATATTCTGATATTATTCTATATCCGTTGCTGCTGCCATCCCTGTAATAGCACAATATATCCTGCGACAATTTCTCCCTGTAGAGAGATACTATGTCGCATCCGTATATCCCCATGGAGTGATATTCATTCATGATCCTGAAATATCTGTCAAGAAATGCCCCATATCTCTTCGTACGCATGGTTCTTCTGTAATAATACTGGCTTGTCTGCCACTTGATTATGCTGTCTATAGAAGTGTAGAAATCCTCCATCAGATGATCCGGCACCCACCCCGGCAAATGCTTCAGCTCCTTCCTGAAGAATTCAGAAGGAACATTCTTTTCATTCTCAAGAAATGTCTCAAGTCTCTTGCCGATCGTTGACTCTTTTACATCTCCATAGTAATTATCCATCTCCTTAAGAAGCTTCTGCGCATCCGCACTGTAGCTCTTTCTGAGCTTCGTGGAATTCTCGTCAAATGCCTCTCTCACTTCATCTGCGATCTTCTTCTGCTCCTCAAGCTCAAACCTTGTCTTCTTGTCCACCGCCATTGTAACCCCTTTCTTTATGTTCTACCACATTCTGCCCGCCAGCATTGTGAGGCGGATAAATGTGATCTCATCCCCTTCGTTAAACTTCTCTTCCCTGTCCAGCTCCGTTAATTCATCCATACCGCGGAACACTCTGAACAGCCCATCCTCAAATCCTTGAATGGCTGTCTTCACTGCTTCATCCACATCCGGTTTCTTCTCCCCATAGACGATCCCGAACGCTATCTTTCCTATTCTTCCCATGTCATCGATCTGTTCATCTGTCAGCACTGCATCGCCGCGATCCATGCGGGATATGTACTGTGCCACGCAGATCTTTACTGTCTCTGTTATGAGTTCTCTAAGTGTGCCCGGTGCATTTGCGTATTCAAATGGGACCTTGTGCACTGTGTTCTTACGCTTGCCAAGCTGTTTTATGTTCATGTATAAAGTCATGTGATTCCCCCGAAAGTTTTACTTAGTGTCCGTTAAGCCACATTAGCATTTGCATTTATCTGATCTATTACTTTCTTAATGCCCATCCATACAGACGCGTTAAATATATCCGTTATACTTCCCCTGTCTGTAAATGGCGACTCCATCAGCACTGACATATCCTTTATCATTCCATTGTGCACCACATACTCAACTATCTGATTGACAAAGTATATCTGCCTGCTGTCATAATTTGTTTCATTCAGATATTCACTGAACGCCTCCTTTGCAGCGTTCATATCAAGCCCTACTATCTCACGGACAAATTCACCAAGAGGCTTGTCACCGATCTCACCCTCATAATCCTTTCTCGTTCCAATCTCATTCCAAAGGATATCCTCAAGTGCCTTCACATCCCCAGTAGTAAGTGGCTTATTTGTCTTGAGTTTTGCTATTACAATATTATCCTGATGCTGTTTTATATAGAATTCTGCCTTTGCCTTATAATTCTTCAGATCATCGTTCTCAAGTTCTGATTCATGCCAGTCAGTAGATAGGATATCATCATCAAAGTTAGTGTCGTATGTTTGTACTGTGCTTTTTATAAAACTCATGATATCCCTAAGTCCTGTCCTTATCTCTTCGAACTCTATAATTCCAGCACCATCTACATAGCTATCCGACAATACTTTATCTATGATTTCTTTCCTGCTGTCAATCTCATCAATATGTTTTCCTGTAAGTCTTGAAAGTGCATTAGCCCTTTTTATAAGATCGCTTTTTGCTCTCTTGTCATTCTTTCCCGCCACATGTGCAAGCTCCAAGCCGTATATTAGCGCATCAAATCTCAGAGCACTCGGCTCATCCCCATCTGCCATAATATAAGGCGATACTTCTTCCTTTACGATATTGACATCAGGGAACGTTATATTCTGGTAGTTTACTTCATCCGAGTATTTATCCAGATATCTCAGATGCTGCTTTACTATAAAATTATCCCTGTTATCCCTCGACAATCTCTGCACTTCACTGCTCATGTCAAATATCAGTTTTTCCAAGAAGAAATTCACCCTGTCGTCCCTATCAGTAAGTGACTGCAGCTTATACGCTATCTCAAATCTTCTCTGGAATATCGCACCCTGTATAGGCATCACATTTACAGCCTCTTTGCCCTTTTTCTTTACCCTGAAGAACTCAAAGTTACTACAGAAATCAAATATATAGAACAACTCTTTATCTTTACCGTCCAGCAGTCCTTCGCAAAGTCTGGTTCCCCTTCCTATCATCTGCCAGAATTTTGCCTTACTCATTACCTTCTTGAAAAATACCAGATTGAGTATCTCTGGAACATCTATTCCTGTATCAAGCATATCAACTGATATGGCTATCTGTGGCAATTTGTTAGGATCAGAAAAGTCATCTATTGCTTTCTGCGCAAATTTTGTCTGATTATCTATAACTTCCGCGTACCCAACAAGATGCGGATATTCCTCATTAAATACTTCAAATATCTTCTCTGCGTGAGTATGATTCTTTGCAAATATTATTGTTTTTCCTATCTTCTGCCCGTAATCTATCTTGATTCCATTATCCATAAATACACGTAAGACTTTTCTTATTGTATCCTTGTTGAATAACCAGGAATTAAGCGCAGCGGACTCTATCTTATCCGGTACATCCCCAGACTCTGTCACAAATGTTTTCTCATACTCTTCCTTATCTGCGTCCGAAAGTTCTTCATATACAATTCCCTCATCAAGGAACTTTACCTTGCTCTCAATTGTCATATAATCAACAAGATATTCATCCTCAACAGCCTGTGCAAGATCATAGCCATATGTAGGAACTCCATTTGCAAGTTCAAATATATCATAAGTATTCTTGTCCACTTCATCCTTCGGTGTCGCCGTAAGTCCCACAAGCGGCGCATCAAAATAAGTGAATATATCTTTATACTTGTTATATATTGACCTGTGCGCCTCATCACATATGATCAGATCAAAATGTCCGCAGGTAAATATTCTTCCATCCTTGTCACTTGCACTGTCAACGCATCCGATCATGGTCTGGTATGTGGAAAATACACACCTTGCATTATAATTATTCTTCTCCTCCACCAGATTCGTACAGGATAAATCCTGCAGCATATTCACAAAATTACGCTTAGCCTGCGTAACAAGCGAATTTCTATCTGCCAGAAACAGAATATTCTTCACCCATCCGGCATTTATCAGTATCTTGCAAAGTGCGATTACTGTTCGTGTCTTACCAGAACCTGTAGCCATGACAAGCAATGCTTTTCTTCTGTTCTTCTGGTCAAATGCATCGCACACTGCTTTTATCGCTGCCTCCTGGTAATAACGTCCGGCAATTGTCTTATCTACCGTTACGTTTCTGAGACTTGTCCTCATAGACCTCAGATTAAACCATTTTTCCAGATCCCTTTTGGAGTAAATGCACGAACACTTTCTCTCCGGATACTGTCCATCAATAATATGTGTCTCAAACCCATTTGTAAGGAAGATAACAGGTCTTCTGCCATACTTTCTCTCAATGCTGTCAGCATACTCCTTCGCCTGATATCTGCCTGCCTCAACTCCGACACATGTCTTCTTCGCCTCTATAATAGCAAGTGGTCTCTGTGTATCATCATAAAGCACATAGTCCACCCGTCCATTTCCTGACCTGCTAGGAACACCATCAACATCAACTTCATCGATCCAGTCTGATCCCTGTACCCATCCTGCGTCCTCAAGCATAGCATCTATATAGAGTTTCCTTGTCTCGAACTCAGATATATCAAGCGGATGCTGCTTATAACGCTTCCTCTGTACCTGACTGCGTGCAGATAACTTCTCCTTGAGATCTGCATTTTCCTCAGCCAATGTCTTTAGATCTATCTTCTGTCTTTCAATCTCTTCCTGATTCTGACGAATCAACTCTTCCTGTTCTTTGAGCTGGCTCTTTGCATTCTCAGCATTCTCCCTAGATTTCTTGGCATTTTCACGTCTGTTCAATATGGCATTTCTATCAAATTCTCTCTGCTCATATCCCCGTACATAACAACATGAAATAAAGTCCATAAATATATGCAGATTTTCCAGGCAAAGCATAGCCTCGTCAAATCCCTGGCGCCTGTTATTGTGAGCCACACTGTTGCCTTTTCTTCGTATATAATCCAATCGTCTCCACAGGTCATTTCCCACATAATCTCTGAAGTCCTCTGAATTCAATAAACTGTGAAGATTATCCTGATACGGCGTTTCAAGTGAAGTCTCAACTGAATAAATCCATTTTATTGCAAACTCCATAGCCCTGCGGCAATTGAGTATACACATATCAGGATCTATAAGAATTATTCTCTCAGCCGATATTGCAACCCCAGCAAATGCGGCAAATCTTGGTTCGTCCCTTAAGAAGTCGAAATTATTCATGTCTTTCTACCTCCTCCCCTTTGTCTTGTCGGTATATTATAAACACATTATATAGGTAAGTAATCAATTGTTCCAGTAGTTTGATGAGCGAGAGCAATTTTGATTTGTCGACATGTTTGATAAAGTCTACAAATTGTTCTTGCAACTCAATTGGCGGAACTGTCACATCTAACATTTTCATTTTAGCACCGGTCAAATGAGATATTGTCGCCTTAGCTCCTTCAATAGCAGCAAAACCACCATTCTCACAATTATACTTAAACCACCATGACAAATAATCTGGTAAAATTATGTTTTGGTTGCATCTCACCCTATGAAGTGCCTTTTGAAAATAACATTTCTTAACCTGATTATGCCAAACTGCACATCTACCGATCTCTCCACCTTCACAGACAAGTAAATCTCCATCCTCAAGACAAAATTCTTCACGATCTTTTTCATTAAAATCCATTTCATTCAAATTACCTAATTCAAATCTAAACCATTGAACATTGAAATTAGCTAAATAAGGATATTTACATGTACCTATCTGATGTTTAGCATCGAGCATTTTACCTAATCTTGAAGTAGTAATATCAGAAAACTGCTTACATTCCCATTTTCTATCATTATGAATAACATCACCAAACATCTCCACAAATCGGGCTTTGATCAATTCATCTAACAATTGTAATTCATTCGATCTTAATTCTATAATATTTTCTATTCTTTTTAAGTTGTTTGCAATTTCTATCTGTTCATGTTTTGAAGGATATGGAATTTCTGTAGCATCAAAATCCCTTTTTACAATATGTTTCATAGTCGCCCCATGAGTTTTCCTTCCCATTTCATCGAGCTTATAACGCACAGCATATACAAAATAATTCTTATCAATATTGACCTTGTCAAATACGACTTTAAAAATATGCTGATTTAACAAAGCTTTTCCATTGTTCCATATATATACACCTAAGCTGGCAGACCAGGAAATCAAAACATCTCCATCGTTTATCTCTATTTTTTCTGGATAATCTCCATCATAAAAACCCAAATCGTAAGAATTTCCTGTCAAATCCTGAATCCGTATTATTGGTAATCCTACTTTGCCTCTATCATCTGGTTTAAATGCGTATCCATTAATGTAAGTTGCAGCCTCACCAAGTTTAATTAAATCTCTATGCATTTACTCCACCTTCTTTCAACTTGTTATATTGCTTTTTCCAAGCTCTTGAAGGTCTGTGACAAATACAATCACTAGATGTAAACGCACAAACATCTGGAATTGAGTTATTTGCACAGATATCTGGATTATTAACTCTACATCCGTACGTCTGACCATCTGTATCTAACACATTTAACGGCGCCGAAAATGAAATTCTTAAATCTTTTTCATCCATCAAAATCTTACACAATCTCAACCTCGTGTGTATTAATCTTGTACATCGAACATATGTTTGCTATAATATATTTGGTGCTACCCTATTCGGTAGGCGGTTAGCCTTCATCACAGGAGTTTATAGCCTGTGTTTACATAGATAAATCCACTTGTGGAAATCTATACGGAGGTTTGTGTTTATGCTTACAACGGAACTTTTTATAGCCATCATCAGCTTATGCATTACATGCTTTGCTCTTGGTTATGCCGTTGGCTCTAAGAGCAATGATAAGAAATAAGACAAAAAAGTAACCGCCCTGTCCTGACAAAACTTGGCGGTTACTTTTTTGTAAGCGTAATATCAGGGCTAACCGTCTATCGGTAGCACCTTTTAATAATATATTAGCATCCAACCGCTTTCATGTCAAACATATATTCGATTGTCATTTACTCATACAAATACGAATTTGAGACTTGTAAATCATAAATATATATCCACAACAAATACATCATGCAATATACCGTCTATGCGATACCTTTACATTATTTTGATTAACTATCGCGTACTGCATAGTCGTATCTATCTGTGAGTGTCCCAATATCTTCTGCACCTGCTCTATCGGCATTCCTTTATCGATAGCTCTGGTTGCCATTGTTCTTCTAAATTTATGTGGATGTATTTTGTCTATATTCAATTTTCTTCCCAGTTCTCTAACTCTTATCTCAACTCCACTTATCTTTAATCTTGCATGCGGCGCATCAAGAGTGACAAATAAAGCTGGATTATCATCCGTCCTGCTCTCTATATATTCTTGCAAATGCAGCTTTGCCTTTGCATCGAAATAAACTCTTCTTTCCTTATCACCTTTACCGAATACTATGCATTCCCGCTCTTCAAAATCAATATCCGATATATTTAAACCTACCAATTCGCCTACTCGTATACCGGTTGAATACAATAGATCAATCATGGCAAGATCCCTGACGCACGTACAATTATCACGAAGTTTTTCAATCATTTCATCAGTTATAGTTTCCTTAACTGGCTGTTTCGTCTTTATTTTATGTATTCGCCTCATAGGACTCTTCAGTATGTAGTCCTCTTCTTCAAGCCAGCTAAAAAAGCTCGACATATTTCTCCGGACATTGTCTACAGTTACTTTGCTGCAATTATTAACCTTCTGATAATCAACAAGATACCCTCTTATCTCGTCAGTCGTTATCTTTCTGATAGGTGTGTCAATACTTCCAAGCATATGCTCAATAGTAACACGATAATACTGCAAAGTTCTTTCAGAACATCCCTCAATCTGCTTTGCGTCAATAAACATTTTCAAATATTCTACATTAGGGATTTCTTCTGTCTTAGCCTCATTCTCTGCCAAATGTTTAAGTAACGTCTCCTGTAATTTCTTCATCTGAGATATATTCAGATAATCTGCCATCTCGTTAAGTATCTTGACTAATTTTTCTTCCATGTTAGTAGTCTCCTTTCAGATTCTACCAACATCCTTCACCAGTCAAACCTTATTTAATTCTTATTTCTATACTTTAAACATTTTTTTAGCAAACATATGCTGTCAATTATTATCCAAAATATTTTTGCATTAAACTATCAAACAATAATTGAGCCTCATCAAGAGCCTTTTGCACAACAACTTTTGATTTGTCGACCTGGTGTACGAAGGCTGCAAATTCAAGTTGCAATTCTTTTGGGGGCACTGGAATTATCAAAGTTTCTAATATCTGTTGATTAAGATTTTGAATATTTGCTCCTCGCCCTGCCATCTTTAATCTAATTGACTCTGCTTTTAACACCCTTAACAAATATGGTACTGTTACTTCATCATCATGTTTTCTATATCTAATACAAAAACCACTAAAAGCAGTTGGCACATCTCCTGGATATACTGCTAAACTTCTACCAACCAGTGCCTTATTACCATTTGAACGTACAAAGACAATATCATCATCCTTCAATAAGTATTCCTCTGAAGGCATCTCATTCAACGACACCATTGGAAGTATCTCTGTATTCTCTATTACAGATAAATCCTTAAAATCACCTACTCCCAAGCAATTAATTTCAACTCCACAATCATCATAATGAAAATTCATTCCATTTTTACAGTTTCCCATATCCAACAGGGGCTTTGTCTTCCATCCTTTTTCGTTCTGAACAGGATCACCAAACATCTCTACAAATCGGGCTTTGATAATATAATCTAGTGCATTTAATTGATCTTTTCTCTTTTGGATAATGGATTCTACTTTTTCCAAAATTTTTACAATTTTATCCTGTTTTGATAACTCTGGACAAGTAATTTCCAATTTTGCCAAATCTGTTTTATTAAACCCTGCTTGAGCAGCCCTTGAGCCTACATTTAAAATAGCGTACTGAAAATACGAAGATTTCAAATAGTAATACAAAAACCTTTTACGAATTATATCTGTATCAGGAATAGTGCGCATTATCGCAACATTATATGCACCTGCTATGCCAGTTAAAACCTTTCCAATTGATGCGCCATATCTAGCTATAAGAACATCATCCTCTGTACAAGTTTTTATACAATTACTAATTTTAATATATTCAGGTGTCACTTTTTCACTTTGTGTAAAATCTCGTATTTGAAGCATACGAATATATCCTTCTTGTTCAGCAAACGACCATTCTTCTTTAGGTGGCTGTGAACCGCCTTGAAAATCACATATATCTAGTAATCTCATCCACATCATTCATACAAATACGAATTTGCTAAAGTCGAGTTTGTTTTCCCCTTTCCTAATATTTTCAATAAATTACTGGTTATCATCAGCCAACAATTTCTCAAGTTCATCCATTTCCTGACTTATCTGTCTCTCCAAATCTCTTATATTTGCCATTATCTCAGATGTAGGCGGATACTCTACTGGTGTATACTCTACTTCCTTGTACTTATTGATGCTGAGGTCGTAAGCATTGTCCACTATCTCTTCCTTTGACACAAAGAATGACTTGTCCGTTCGCTTTCTGTCATTTTCTTTGTCAAGATGTGCAAATCTCTCTATTATGTCAGGTATATCGTTATCATTTACCGGTGTTCTCTTATCGTCAAGACTGTATCCGTCTGCTGTCATATCATAGAACCATACTTTGTCCGTTCCACCGTGATCTGTCTTTGTAAATATCAGTATCGCAGTTGACACTCCTGCATATGGCTTAAACACTCCTGATGGCATGGAGATGACTGCCTGAAGTTTCTGATTTTCCACTATTTCTTTACGGATTGCCTTATGTGCTGCAGACGAGCCAAATAGCACTCCATCCGGAACTATACATGCACATCTGCCGCCTACCTGCAATATCCTTATGAACAATGTAAGGAACAGCAATTCTGTCTTCTTTGTCTTGCACATCTTGAGAAGATCTGCTGAAACTGATTCAGCATCCAGACTTCCCTTGAACGGTGGATTTGCAAGAACAAGTGTATATTTATTCTTATCACTATTCTGATCTGATAAGCTGTCTCTATATTCAATACATGGATTATCTATACCATGTGTCATCATATTCATAGCACCTATACGAAGCATCGTTCTATCCATATCATATCCATAGAACATATGATTCATATAGTGATCTCTATTTGCTTTGTTATAAAAGATGTCTTCTTTCTTCTTTTCTCTGAGGTACTCCCCTGACGCAACAAGGAAACCGGATGTTCCACACGCAGGATCACATATCATCTCGTCTGCTGCCGGATCCATCATCTCAACCATCATACGGATGATGTGTCTCGGCGTCCTGAACTGACCGTTTCTTCCAGACTGTGCTATCTTTGAAAGCAAATATTCATATACATCGCCTCTCACGTCAACTGACTGGATTTCATTCATCAATTTATATATCTCATCCAGCGAATCAACAACCTTCGAAAGAAGAATCGGTGTCGGAAGCTTGAATATGGCATCATCCATATATTTTGAATATGCGCTGTTCTTGTCACTATGAAGATTTTTTATAAATGGGAAAACCCATTCCTGCATGACACTGTACATTTTCTCAGCAGGAAAATCCCTGAATACAGACCATTTGAGTTGCTTTCCGTCAATGTTTCTGTCTCCTATCTTCACCTCATCAGCAAATATACTGCTAAACGGAAGCCCTAGCATCTCGCATTCCTTTGCCTTTTTGTTGTCCACATCATCAAGATCATGGATAAACATAAGATATGTTATCTGCTCTATAACCTCAAGTGGATTGACAAGTCCACCCGCGGCAAATATGTCCCATAAACTGTCTATTTTATTCTTCAAATCCCCTGTTATCATTTGTATTCTCCTTTGCACATACAACAAACCAAAATTTGTATGGCTAAATTATACACCACGTAATATCAAAAGCAAACAAATAAAACTCCCCAGACTAGCCATTTATGAAGGGAAAATAACAGATATGGAACATCATATAAATGCAAATGAGCCATACGACAGTCAGGCATACGTAGACGAGCTCACACGGATACCCGATGATTTCGACGACTTCAAATACAATGCAGGCAGATTGCAGTTCTAATTGGTAATTTTGATTACCATTATAAAATAGTTTATACGATACAATTTTATCCAAAAGTCCTAATGCAATTGCTCCATTCTTTCCCTGAGCACTTCCTCCTCAGTGTATGTGTGCTTTCCAAGAAGTTTATCTCGTTTTCCGCCAAATGCCTTATTCAACTTACCCAGATTGAATCCAACAAGGAATGCGGCAATAACCGTACCGGCGCCCACGCTTCCAAGACTATGTATGCAGATCAGACATGTTACGACCGACACAGCCACCATAGAACAGTCAAATCCGATCTTTACCTTTGAAAATTCAATGTGTGTGACCTCTGAGACAGCCTGCATAACACCCTCCCCGGCAAGTGGGATAAGATTCGCCGGCAGATAAAAGAATATTCCGCCTGCTATGAATATGGTACTCACAAGCATCAAAACAACCCTGACAACTATGTTATCTGTTGATGGCAGAAATGTGGCAAGATAATTGCAGAATGTCGTGAAGTATCCAAATACTACTCCAACCACTATCTGAAGGAGATTTATCGGTTTGAAATTCTTTCGAAGTATAATGATCTGTATAAGCACCAATGCCGCATGGAATATGATCGTTGCCTTTCCCATCTCGATTCCCCATACACATGTCATCGTATATGGTATAGAGCTCACCGGCGACACTCCCAGATTGGATTTGACTGAAAGTGCTATTCCTATAGTCATAATAAACAGTCCAACAAAATACATTGGGATTCTTACCTTCATGTTCTTCATCTCTTACGTTCCTCTTTTCTGTTGTCTTTTTCGCTGCCCTTCATATTGTCGTACACCCTTACAAGAAGTGACTGCAATTCTTCCGTCTCTTCCGCGGTAAATCCCCTCAGTGCCACAGATTCAACTAAGTCAAACTTCTTATTGAGCATCTCCACATACTCTCTGCCCTTATCTGTCAAATACACGTACAGGGATCTTCTGTCCCCTGACTTTGTACTTCTCTGTATATAACCTTTATTCTCCATGCCACTCAACACAGCGGTTATCGATGCCGGCTCTATATGACATCCCGCCGCGATATCCTTCTGACACGCCCCATCATGATCCTTCAGATAGTCCAGCACCTTGGGCTGTCCCATGGTGAGCTCTGTATCCTTTATCTGACTCAGCAATGCCTTCTGCACCATGAAATGATCCGCCATCAGCAGATAATGTATGGATTTTGTATGTTCGTCCATATGGATTCTCCTCTCCAGATAGTTATAATTCTAATTATTAGAATGCTAACGATATTATACACATATTTTTACCCATGTCAAATCGAACTTCGGTCACCTCCATACGCACAAAAAAGATCCGGGATCATATGAACCACCCCGGATCTCCAATTATTCTTTATTTTATTGAGCCTTTATTTCTTTATGACTGCTTTCTTTGACACTCCTCTTTTCAGAAGGATTGTCTTATAACTCTTAAGCTTCTTCGACGGAACCTTGACGGTCATCTTGGCGTATGTCCCTGTAAATGCACCAGATCCAACTGTTTTTCCTGTCATCTGTGTATTCTTTATCACTACTGTCCTGAGCTTCTTACATCCATAGAACGCCTTGGCACCTATAGTCTTGACGTTTTTGCCCAAGGTCACCTTTGTAACCTTTACATTCTTCTTGAACGCCGCTTTTCCTATCGCTGTGACCTTAAATGTCTTGCCACCAAGCTTTATAGTGTCAGGAACCACAACTGTCTTGGTCTTCTTGACAACAGATACGAGAGTTACCGTTCCCTTGCCATTCAGGGATGCATTTGTGATCTTGTACTTGTAATTTCCATTTGCATAGATCTTACCCACAGCCGCAGTTATGTCAAAATACTTTGTCTGTGTTCCACTGTAATTACCGATTCCCATTATCACAACTTTTGCCTTGCCAAAGTCTTTATTTGACGAATATGCAACTCTGTAATCCTTGCCCGCTGTGAGTGTCCGCTTGCCGCAGGTAACCTTCACCGCTGGTGTTATTGCTTTGCCTGTATATACAGCCGACTTTGTGATTGTCACAGAGGCTTTACTTATCGCCTGCTTGTTTATTGCAAATGTAAAAGTCTTTGAGCCCTTATATCTGCCCTGACCTTTGACAACTACCTTTGCTGTACCGGCATTGGTATTGCTGCTATATGAAACTATATAGTCAGTTCCCGCATCAAGTGTTCTTCCACGTGATACAACCTTTACGGCCGGTCTTATCGCTGCGCCTGTATATGTAGTCTTGTACGAAGCATTTCCAGTTGCCGCAAATGTAATATTTGCATCAACGCTTATATCCACAACTATCCATGTCCATACAGCCTTAAATGTTATATCCTCTGATACAGCGCCGTATGCAGAATCAGCATTATAGCTTGTTCCGGCTTCATCCTGCCATGCCAGCGCATATCCAGCCCTCGATGTCTTGTAATCAGTACCATCAGACATGGTGATATTTATTTTCGACAGATCAAGAGTTGATCCCTTGTTTACAGATGACGCATACAACTGGTTGCCATTCTCATCTGTGAACACAACCTTTACCATGGTTACACTGTCGCCCTTGCTGTCTACCGGATCCTTGGAATAAATTGGATCTCCACCTATTGACACATCGCCATCAACAATGATCGTTCCATCATCTGACTTTACGCCAAATGAATTTCCACCGGCTGATCCGGATGCATCCGCCGTAACACTTCCACCAACCAGTTTGATAGAATTGTCTGCTGAGATTACCGACTCCCCATCGCCAAGTCCTGATGACTTTGCATCAACAGAGCCTCCGGTGATCTCCACATCCGATGCCGATATTGCAGAAGATACGGAATCTATGCTGTTGCTTCCTCCAGCTATCTTCACCGTTCCTGCAGATTCAATTCCCTTGCCGTCGGACTTTATCTGTATATTGTCTATCTCGATATTTCCATCTGCCTTGATCGCAGCCGCACCCGGTGTCGCCGTTGATATCTTGGAAGATGTATCCTTTCCAGAAACCTTTACATCCGCTGCGTTACTGTTATCGCTTACACATGTTATACCATCAGCAATCTTATTTTCTCCGCTTACCTGTATGACAAATGTTCCAGAATTGCCCGGACGAACCGTGATCTTCTTTACAGTAGCATTGTCCACGGTTATTCCACTTGCATTTACGGTATCGACAATTACATCCTCGCCATTGCCTGTGATCGTGTAATCCTTATTCTCGGTAAATGAAACTGATATGATTCCACCAGACTGTGATACCTTTACAGTCGGATTTCCTTCACTGTCAACGAGCGCTCCAACATATCTGCTGTCATTCAGTCTTCCGATATCAATTACGAAAGGATCTGATAAAAGTGTAGTCACCCCAAGTGCCTGGCTGATCTGACCAGCCTTGACATTTGCAGTTTCTTTTACCCTGCCATATACATAATATGTAGTAAATTCCTTGAATCCGGTAAACTGAGCACCATTCTGCCATACAAGCTTTGATGCATCAGCATCCTTTTCACTGGATATTGCATACTCGATCTCACCCACTATACCTGACACCTTGCCGCTGACAGTCACCGCATCAGATGTTACTGATGTCTTTGTCACAGTGACAACTGCGGTATTTTCTCCCTTTGCCACTGTCGCCTTGAGTGTTATGTTCGCTGAGCCATTTGCTGATGATATAACCAGTGTATCGCTGTAGCTTCCGGCACCAAGTCCATTTACCGGTTTTACAACTACTGTTGTTTTATTTCCTGCAGAAATCTGCCCTGCCGGTGATGAAACGATCTGGAATGCCGTTCCATCCTTAAGCTTGGCCTTTACATCTGTAAGGGTTGTCTCCCCGGAGTTTGACAGTTCAATAGCTGCATGATTCGCATTTGAATAGCCATATACGAGGTCTGTCCATGACTTGTCAGCACTGCTACATGACAGCTTTCCAGGAGTGAGCACTTTGACAACACACGCCGCCTTTATTCCCGAGCCATCCTTAGCCGTAGCTGTGATAGTCGCCGTTCCGGCTGCGAGGGCTGTTATCTTGCCATTCTGTACGGATACCTTAGCCTTGTCTGAACTTGACCACACAAGGGATGTATCTTTTGCATCAGCAGGTGTTATCGTTGCCTTGATCTCATCACTGTCGCCCACATTAAGTGTTATGTATGTCTTGTCAAATGAGATTCCTGTAACCTTTACGGCTGGGGGCTCTGACGGAGTCTCTGTGTCTTTCTCAGACGTTGAACCCGTTGTTGATCCAGTTGAGCCAGTTGAGCCAGT
>OJMO01001060.1_pt1 | contig 17932 bp, 19 predicted proteins | sample 1597241 | NCBI WGS metagenome assembly OJMO01 (sample SAMEA2452129, study PRJEB22498) | human gut metagenome | biome: human feces; feature: human gut; material: feces | place: Australia | collected 2012 | reverse complement strand
ATAGAGCTGTTTTGCACGAAATGGCTTCTCTCCCAATTCCAAAACGGTGTTTTTGAGTTCCTCAAGAGTCTGGGACTTAATATCTGTTTTCTGCATCTTTATTCCACCCTCCTAAGTCTTGCCATAAAAAATCCATCGCTCTTATGGATTCCCGGAAGCATCTGTAAGTAGCCGTCTTTGGTTGTCTTACAGTGAAGTTCTTCGCAGATATAAGGCTCAATGCTTTCTAATTTATATGGGTAGTTTGAAATAAACCAGGCAATATTTCCTGTATTTTCTTCTTTGGTAATCGTACAGGTACTGTAAATCAGAACACCCCCCGGTTTTACATAGCAGGCTGCTTTTTCCAGAATTTCTCTTTGAAGTGGAACTAAGGATTTGATTTTTTCCAAAGTCATATTGTATTTGATATCTTTCTTTCTGCCGATTACTCCAAGCCCCGAGCATGGAACATCTGCAATGACAACATCCGCCTGATCCATGATAGAAGAGTCAAATACCGTCGCATCTTTTACACTTGCTTCGATATTATGAAATCCCATGCGGGTGACATTTTCCTGAATCAATTCTACTTTTTTCTGACTGACATCTCTGGAACTCACCTTGCCTGTTCCATTTAATTTGTCTGCCACCGCAAGGGTCTTTCCTCCTGGGGCAGCACACAAATCCACTACAAAATCTCCTGCTTTTATGCCGGCAATTTCAGCAACCAGCATGGAACTGACATCCTGAACCTGTATTTTTCCGGCACGAAATGCTTCTAACGCCGGAAGATAATCATATCCGCTTAAATAATACGCATTTTCCAGATAAGGAGCTTTTTCTACCTGTATCCCTTCTGATTTTAAGCTTTCCAGTACTTCTTCTTTATTAATCTCAGACTTGCGGATCCGCACGGTAAGCGGTCTCTCCTGCATAAAAGAAGCCAAAATCTTCTCGGTTTTTTCAAATCCAAACTGTTTTAAAAACTTTTCTGCCATCCATTCCGGTACAGAATATTCAATCGAAAGATATTCTTTCTCATTTGATTTTTCCGGGAATACAATACTCTTTCGCCTTCTTGCCATTTGTCTGAGTACACCATTGATAAAACCCGTCAGATTATAGAATCCTTTTTTTCTGGTTAATTTAACTGCTTCATCACAAACTGCATTATCCGGAATCGAATCCATAAAAAACATCTGATAGACACTGCTTCTTAAAATTTCGCGAATCACCGGTTTCATCTTTTCGACTTTAATCTTTGAAAACTGATTAATCATATAATCGATTTTAATCTGATTCTCCTGTGTGCCCTCACAGACTCTTGTAATAAATGCTCTTTCCTGTTTTTCCAAATACTGGTATTTTTCCAGTGTATTGCGGATTGCAATATGTCCATACTGACCTTCTTTATTAATTTCAAGCAATGTCTGCAATACCAATTCTCTCGTATTTACCTGAACCGCCATTCTACTTATCCCCTAATGTCAAACCTGTATCCACCGGATATCCACGAAGAAAAGAAGCCGTATCCATACGTTTTTTTCCTTCTAATTGTAATTCTTTGATATTTAAACAGCCCTCTTTTGTCTGAACAAGAAGTCCATTCTTATCTGCACGCAGAATCTGTCCCATCTGTGCCTCACCCGCTTCTGGTTTTTCTAATACTTCAGCACTCCAGATTTTTAAATTTTTTCCATTCATACTGGTATATGCACTCGGCCATGGATTTAATCCACGTACTAACTGTTCAATCTCCTTTGCCGGACGATTCCAGTCAATTTTTCCCATCTGCTTACTAATCATTTTCGCATAAGGAGTAGTGCTTTCTTCCGGCTGAGAAATGCGCCCTGCCACTCCTGCCTCTAAATCAGCCATTACTTTTACACAGAGTTTTGCTCCGGCAATACTTAATTTATCAAACAGGCTTCCACCGGTTTCTTCTTTTTCAATCGGTACAACCACTTTATCAATCATATCACCGGTATCCAGTCCGGCATCCATCTGCATGGTTGTCACGCCGGATTCCTTTTCACCGTCAATCACCGCCCACTGGATCGGAGCAGCTCCGCGATATTTCGGTAAAAGTGAACCATGCACATTGATGCAGCCATACGGTGCGATGTCCAGGATCTCCTGTGGTATGATCTGTCCAAACGCCACAACAACCAGTACATCCGGTGCAAGTTCCCGGATCTTTTGCAGTGTTGCATCCTTCGATCCGTCATTGACAAATAAATATTCAAAATCATAATCGCCCATTTCCCGTGTCACGCGGTTTAATTCCCGGTACAAAATCTGCAGAGATTCCTGCTCATTGTACATCGGTACGACGATGCTGATGCATTTTTTCCCCATATTTCCCCCTTATCTTATATCTTATCCACATACTAAACAGGAATAACAGAAGCGCAGCTATGCTGATGGCAGCTCCGATCTGTACGCCCGGTGTGGTATAACGCAGCTCGATCTTATGCGTTCCTTCTTTTAAGTGTACACCAATGAGTGCATCCGCGAAAGGCTTTATTTTCGTCTTTTTACCGTCTACATACAGACTCCAGCCCTCATCTGCCGGCACTGACAGAATCAGTCTTCCCGCCTGCCTGACATCGATACTTCCAACGATCCTGCGATCTGTCATTTTTTCGAGTGACATGGTCTGTTCGCTGAGCGTCTCATACGCAGTGCACATGGCCTTGAAATTCAAGCGGTACACATGGTATTCGATCATTTCTGCATTGAGATTGGTAATATGGACCTTTGTTCCGGCTTTGCACTCTCCAAGATCCAGCAGATACCGGTGGGTGGTCTTTCCATACTGCTGCGTCCATCCGTCATCTCTTGATACTGTCAGGGAATCCGCATTGCAGGTCACATAATCCGCATAATAATATCCATCCTCGGAAATATCAATTGTCGTATCCCCGGCTGCCTGCGACTGTGTACAGGTTGCCGGATAAAGCATGTCTCCTTTTGCTCCCAGCTGCTGTGCCAGGGAATTCAGGGAACCGATCCTATCAAGCATGGAAGATTCCCAGCCTTTTATTGCCTTCTCGCTCATCATATAGCCAAGTGGCAGGCAGTAGTTATTCCGATAAAGATAATTTCCATTGCTGCTTCCCACAAGTGTCCGCAGTGGACTTTCATCCACCGGATTAGAGGAAAGCATATACTTCACCGAAAACATTGCTGACGGAAGCGGGGAAGCACCATTGTAACAGTAGAAATTTTTTCCGCCCTCCATATACAGGCTCTGGAAGAGATGGCTGACATCCAGATTCATCAGGGAGGAAAATATGGTTGCCGAACGGTATCCGTACAGGCTGTCATCGTTTTTGGTTTTCCGCCCACTGTCCTCCACCCGGTAAAATCCGTCATTTCCGTTATCCTCTTTTGCCTGTTGCAGCAGATCTTCGTAGTACCCCTGTTTATCCGTATATGCCACGCGGCTGGTAACGCCAAGCCCGGTTACCGCCATATTGACTGCCAGTTCTGCAATGGCAACACAAAAGGCAGCTTCCCGCAGGGCTATCCGCATTTTCTTCGGGGCAATTTTAAGCAAAAGAAGCAGGATTCCATAAACTAGGATAAACAGCATGGTAATAACTACAGCCATGTACTCCGTCACCAGTTCATCCCCGTAATATCCGGAGAGAACCATCAGTGTCAGTGCTGCAAGCACTGCTATGATGATATGCCAGCGTCTGGTTCCTTTCCATTTGCGGATCGTTGCAAATCCCATGACCAGAAGCACAAAAATGTAAAGGAATGACTGTCTGCCCGGCAACGCCTGCGGAAAATGCATACCATGCCAGATATAATCCAGCTGATTATCCGCAAAGCTCACAAGGAAAAAGACAAGCATCAGCATACGCGGAACTTTTTCCTTCCAGGAGATTCTGCGGTTCAGCACATACAGCCATACTAGTACCAGGGTAAATGCCCCGGCATACAGATTCGGCCAGTGATCATTTCCCGTATAACTTGTAGTGACGGCTGCCGCACGCCCCAGCTCCGCAATAACAGAAAAATACCACTCCAGCGTTTTCGGAAAGCTGTCTTCAGCAGACCCGGAAGCAGAAAGCACGGCGATCTCCGGCAATAGCAGTACCATCGAGACAGACCCTGCCAGCAGGGAATACCATGCGAACCGTAAAAATGCTTTCAGTTTTCCTCCTTTCTGCGTAAAAAAGAGAAGAATAAAATAAAACACCAGAAAGATACAGATCATGATGGAAATGTAATAATTTGCAAACACCGACAATGCAAGTGTCACAAAATACAGTCCCGGTTTCTGCTCCCGTACCAGTTTTTCCAGTCCCACCATGATCAGAGGAAAAAGAAGGATGCAGTCCATCCACATGATATCCCAGCTGTAGGCTGCCACAAATCCGGACATTGCATATGCCGTAGAAAATACAAGTGCCGGAATCACCTGATTTTTATGGAGTTTTGAGTCTTTTCCAATCAGATGAAAATGATATTTTAAAAATAAGAAAAAAGTCAGTCCGCACAGGGCAATCTTTGCCAGCACCAGTATCGTCATAAACTCGATCACATAATGTTTCGGGCAGAGCACGATCAAAAAATTAAGCGGACTCGCCAGATAATAGGCATACAGGGAAACAAAATCCGATCCCAGTCCCAGGTTCCAGGAATACTGCAGACTTCCGCCGGTTCTTAATTTATGAAGAAACTCTGTAAAAAACGGACAGTACTGATGATACATATCGATATGCAGAATACAGTTATCCCCGAAAGGATATACCCCGTTTCCGATACAGATGACCACACAGATTATAAATGGCATAAGAAATGCCATCACATAAGGAAATGACCGGTGCGACACCATCCGCGAAATCATTTTTTTCATGTTCTTACTCATCCTTTTCCTTGTTTTTTTCAAACAACTGATAATACTGAAGCTTCTTGTAAGTCTGAAGCTGTTTTTCATCGGCTCCGATCCCTTTTGTCTGCCCCGCTGCAGAGATCACCGGGTAAGTTTTGCTCAGACTTAAGAGGTAATTCTGGTACGCATTCGTCGGCACTCCTGCTGCGGTAAGTACCTGCGCCGCAAGATAATTCAGACTCGTATTTTTATCTTTCGCTCCCTCGATCCCATAATTACTCCACACCAGATAAGGTACGAGATAACGTTTTTGTGTCTCTGCCTGTGCCCCGTTTTCCACGACAGAAGCCACTGTATCATTCGGCTGATGATCCCCGAAAAATACGATGATCGTCCTGTCATCCACTTTGGAAAAATAATCAATCAGATTTTCGAGTGCCTGATCGGTCTTGTGGATCAGTGTCAGATACTGATTGAGCGGTTCGCTGGCATACTGTGACTGGATATCATTCGTCAGATTCATATAGGTATCGGTATATCCGCCATGATTCTGCATCGTCACATTGAAAATAAAGGCCGGTTTGCCGGAGGCTTTGTTTTTCTCATAAGTTTCTATAATATGCTCCATATCCGATGCATCGCTGATATAATTGCGCACATAGGAGACATCCCTGTAATCTTCCATAAAATCCAGATTGTCAAATCCAAGCAGAGGATACACTTTATCCCGGTTCCATCCGCTGGCCTGATACGGATGCTGTGCATAGGTCGCATATCCTAAGGATTTCAGATAACCTGCTAAAGACGGTGTCCTGCTCTTGATGTACTGCTGATACGGAATACTTCCGTTCGGAAGGAATGCCATCGTATTGCCTGTCAGAAATTCAAATTCCGAATCCGCAGTGTTTCCCCCACACACAGATGTCTGGACATATCCCGTGACCGTGTTTTTCTCCCCCTGCTGCATCCGGTGCATAAACGGCATGTAATCCTCATTGGTTTCTAACGGTCCCAGCACTTTTAAATCCGAAAATGCCTCATCCATGATGACAATGATGTTGGGCAGATCCTGTGTGTCGGTTTCTGTTGTTTTAGTTTCGTATTTCGCCAGCGTCTCTTTTGCTTCATCCGCATCGTATCCTGCCGGACGCTCCACTGCCACATAGGCAAGATCCATGGCAAAGGTCACCGCCATGCCATTTACTTTTGTCATATATGCCGGTGTGAACAGAAACGGATACAGATAATGTTTTGTCTGAAACGATTCCTGCTGCAGGGCATTGACAAATGTACACAATACCAGTCCCACCAGTACGATACTCCCCAACCTTATTTTCCAGGAAAAACGCGGGCCTTTTTTAAAAAACCGGGTCAGCACAAATAATGCAATAAAAACAAGTGTAACAATCACCATGCGCCGGTCCGGTGTAAAATCATAGTTTTCAGCCACACTGGCTGCTGTTCCGGCCGAAAACAGATCCCACGGAACAAACGGTGTGGAACGGAATTTCATCACATAATGATTGGTAATTCCAAACGCCACAGCAAGTCCGTACAGCACTCTGGACGCAAAACACATTCTTCCGGTCAGAAAATATAACATCCATCCGATCAGCTCAAACAAAAAAATATTAAAAAGCTGTGCTTCCACACGCACTTCCGCAAATGGATTGTGTTCATAACATTCCATCAGGTAAAAAGCAAACACCGGAACCACGGCATACCAAAACAGCCATATGCCCTTCTGTTTCCACCCTTCTGTCCGTTTTTGTGTGTTGTTTTTCTCCCTTTTTGTCTGCTTACGTGCGACTATCTGCTCCATGTTCCCTAACATAAAAATGAGTATGGCTCCTTCCATTCCTTCCATTTCCATCGCTTTTCATACGATTTTATCTGAATAGAATTTTACCACACTCATTCTGCTTTTAAAACGCATTTCACATTTTTATCATAATTTCATTCTAGTAATTGGATAACACCAGATGCTCCCGGTATGCACGATCCATACCATCGATCACGCGGCGTGCCTGCCCGTATCTGCGTGGATTGATGGTGATCACCCAGAGGGTATCTGCCCCCTGGTAGATTTCCCTCTTGAAAAAAGGAATCTTTTTACTGTTCTTTGTAAATGGAATGTGCTGTTCAAGCAGTGCCTCAGCCGTATGTGTACTCACTCTGGAATTGGTGGTACGGCACAGTTCCACGTCGTTATCCTTATAATTTCCAAGTTTCATCGTCATGCTTTTTGCATCTTCCTCCTCACGTGACTTTTACCTCAATCTCCCTGCCAAGTCCTCCTGCAACTTTTTCCAGAAAGTCCAGACTCGGATTATATCTCCCGCTCTCCAGACGGGAAATATTTGACTTTCTGGTACCGACTTTTTCTGCGAGCCGTTCCTGTGTCATCCCCTGCTCCTTTCGCACCTGCCGAAGCTGGGCTGCAATTTCCTGTCTGGCGTGATTACGTTCCTGCATATCCGCCCCCTTACACCTTTATAAATCGTGCTCATGTATTCTAAAGTTATCATATATGATAACTTCTGTCAATGAACCAAAAGTCCTATTCCCGAAATCATAAAAAGGCTTGCAAATGCGTCTTTCATATGTTAATATAATATTTGTTCGCGCCGGCATGTCGGAATTGGCAGACGAGGCAGACTCAAAATCTGTTGATGGCAACATCGTGTGGGTTCAAGTCCCACTGCCGGCATATAAAAGACCTCAGGTTTCCAATCGGAAATCTGAGGTTTTCTTTTTGCGGCACATCGTTTTCTTAAACCAACAGAGGACGCATCCCGTTCCCCCGGGATTGCGTCCTCCATACCTGTACATCCTAACTCTTTTATTTTGTAATCCTGATATCATCAAAACAGTCAAATGTTGCAAAGTAATCTTCCGGTGTCTCTGCACGGCGGATCATCTTCACACTTCCGTCTTCTTTGAGCAGTAATTCTGCAGAACGAAGACGTCCATTGTAATTATATCCCATGGAAAATCCATGTGCTCCGGTATCGTGGATCACAAGATAATCTCCCATGTCGATCTCTGGCAGTTTCCGGTCAACCGCGAACTTATCACAGTTCTCGCAAAGACTTCCTGTCACATCATACACGTGATCGCATGGTGCATTTTCTTTTCCAAGAACCGTAATGTGATGATATGCCCCGTAAATTGCCGGACGCATCAGGTTTGCTGCACATGCATCCACACCAATATACTCTTTGTAGATATGTTTCTCATGGATGGCCTTCGTCACAAGGCATCCGTAAGGTCCGAGCATGAAACGTCCCATCTCGGTATAAATGGATACATCCCCAAGTCCTGCCGGAACTAAGATCTCATCGAACTTTTTGTGCACACCTTCTCCGATGACAGCGATATCATTCGGCTCCTTGTCCGGTGTATAAGGGATTCCCACACCACCGGAAAGATTTACGAATCTGATATCACATCCGGTCTTTTCCTTTAATTCCACGATCAGTTCAAACAGTTCTCCTGCAAGCTTCGGATAGTATTCGTTTGTGACGGTATTGCTGGCAAGAAATGCATGGACACCGAAATGCTTTGCTCCCTTATCCTTTAAAATCTTAAACGCTTCGATGAGCTGATCCTTTGTCATGCCGTATTTGGAATCTCCAGGGTTGTCCATGATTCCGTTGCTCAGTTCAAATACTCCACCCGGATTGTAACGGCAGCTGATGGTCTCCGGAATATGACCGATCGTTTCTTCTAAGAAATCAATATGGGTGAAATCATCCAGATTGATGATTGCCCCGAGTTCATCCGCATAGGCAAATTCCTCTGCCGGCGTATCATTTGAAGAAAACATAATATGCTTTCCGTCAAATCCACAGGACTTTGCAAGCATCAGTTCTGTGTAAGAGGAACAGTCACATCCCATATCATATTCCTGTAAAATTTTTAAAATATATGGGTTTGGGGTTGCTTTCACTGCAAAATACTCGCGGAATCCCGGATTCCATGCAAAAGCTTCCTTTACTTTTTTTGCATTCTCACGAATGCCTTTTTCATCATATAAATGAAACGGTGTCGGGTATGTTTTAACGATCTCCTCCACCTGACTCTTTGTTACAAACGGCTTTTTCTCCATAATCTGGCTCCTTTATCTACACTTTTTCGTCTGATGTTATGCTACAACAACTCTTTTACAAATTCAAGCAATTTTCTCCTTTTCCTTTTATTTTTCCACAGATTATGATATGATATGCATGATCGAATGTTAGATTAAGCGAACGAAAGATGAGGAACATCATGGGTGTAACAGTTTTACCTTATATTGATCAGACACAGACAGCCAGGCTGCAGGAAGCAGCTTCTGCCAATATACAGACACCGAAAAATACGGATGAAGCCGTCACCACATTTAAGGAATGTCTGGCTTCCGCTGAGCGCAGCGTACAGGCCATGGCAGTGGACGCACTGCTTGCCGCCAGCAACAGTGGTGCCGTTTCCCTGGATACGGTACAGCAGATCCTTGGATTTACCCCGCAGACCGATGCACCGGTTGATACGTCTCCGGTCACGGATACCCCGGCAATTTCCAGTTCTTCTGCAACAAATAGTACCACCTCCTCCGGCAGTGTTTCTTCTCCGGAGAACCTCGAAGAATATTTCAAAGAAGCTTCTGAAACATACGGTGTGGATATCAACCTGCTCAAAGCCATTGCCAGGCAGGAATCCAATTTCAATCCATCCGCAACCAGCTCTGCCGGTGCCATGGGTGTCATGCAGCTGATGCCGTCCACCGCAAAAGGACTTGGTGTCACAAATGCATACGATGCACAGCAAAATATTATGGGTGGTGCCAAACTGATGGCGCAGAACTTAAAGAAATACAACGGAGATGTTTCCCTTGCGCTTGCCGCATACAATGCCGGTGGTGGAAATGTCGACAAGTACGGTGGGATTCCACCGTTTAAGGAAACACAGAATTATGTCAAAAAAGTGCTTGGTTATTATCAGAATTCCAACGCTTAATTTCTAAAAAGAACCCGTGAAGATGAACGGTCTGCTGTTCATCTTCACGGGTTTTTTACTGTCTAAAGAAAATTTGATTATAATTTGAATCTGGAAAGAAGATCTCCAAGACTTGTTCCGGCCGTTTCATTTGAGCTGTACTCGATTGCCTCTGCCTCTTCTTCCTCCTGCGGCTTTTCCATAATATCTTCCAGCGCTTTCATGCTCAGGCTGACTTTTCCATCGTTGGTATTTAAAATCTTCGCCTTTACTTTCTGTCCCTCTTTTAAAACTTCATGAACGGAAGAGATCCGCTTCTGGCTGATCTGTGAAATATGAACCAGACCGCTGATGCCATTCCCGATATTGATGAATGCTCCGTATGGCATAATGGATTCTACGGTTCCCTCTACCACAGATCCAGGCACAAGCATGGCAATCCGGTGATTTCTTTCTTCCTCGCGCTCCTGTCTTGCCACAACTTTTCCGGACAATACCAGTTTATTCTTCTCAGGATCTACGGTAATCACAACGACACGCACATCTTTTCCGATCCATGCATCCGTGTCTTCCACATAATCTGCGGACAACTGGGATGCCGGAATGAATGCACGGATTCCTTCTAAGAATGCAACCACACCACTCGGCACACTCTCTTTGATCCGGACAGTCACAACCGTCTGCTGCTCCATCATCTCCCGGAGTTTATCCCAGGCAAGCACTTCGTTTGCTTCCTTTTTCGACAATTCGATGTTTCCGTGTCCGTCATCTGTACGCACAACCGTTGCCTCGATGATGTCTCCCGGCTGTAATTCTTCCTTCGCATGAAAATCCGGATCATTGCTCAAATTTTCAATTTTGATAATTCCCGGTGCATAATAATTCAGGTCAAGTGTCACTTCTTCATCGGTTACTGCTACCACAGCTCCACTGACAATATCTCCTTCGTTAATCGTGCGGAAAGAACGTTCCAGCTCCTTTTCATAATCCTTCATTGATTCCATCTGCAAAACCTCCTTTAAAATATCTGAAAAATTGCAAAACGGCAGAACCCCAAAGGATTCCACCGTTTTATGAAGCGAGCTGATGACGGGAATTGAACCCGTGACCCCTTCCTTACCAAGGAAGTGCTCTACCTCTGAGCCACATCAGCATCTCGTTGACCGCGTCAACTCCTACATCATACATGGTATTTTCTAAATTGTCAAGAATTTTTTAATTATTTTATCAAATTACAGTTCCCAGCGTGTTGCCGTTTTCCCCTGATGTGATCCGCAATGATTACAGCCCGGAAAACATGCCCCTATGGGTCAGGGCTGTAATCACGCAATCATTTGCACCGCAGTGCAAAGCCTGACAGTATAACGCGTGGTTATCAGACAATTTTTAAATTTCAATTACATATCTCTCATATGCATTGATCACTTTGGTATCTCCGATGAAATCCTCCCGAGGAATATCCCTTCCATAATTCATATGCATATGTCCATGTACAAAATATTTCGGATGGTATTTGTTAATCACACGATAAAATGCATCAAACCCTTTATGGCAGAGATCTTCCCCATCATGCATACCGCCTGCCGGGGCATGTGTCACCAAAATATCAATACCCCTTTTTCGGTGTATTTTCCAGAAAAGTCTCCGGATGCGGCGTTCCATCTGCACTTCCGTATACTGGTTCACCCCTGGTTTATAACGGTAAGATCCTCCCAGTCCGAGAATCCTTATCCCATGAAACATATACACGGTATCTTCAATACAGATACATCCCTCCGGTGGCTTTCTTTCGTACTTATCATCATGGTTTCCATGCACATACAATACCGGAACTGCAATCATCGTTGCGATAAATGACAGATAATCTGCTTTCAGGTCACCACAGGAAATTACCAGGTCAATATCCGCATAGTCTTCTTTTCGAAAGAAATCCCAGATTTTCTGAGATTCTTCATCTGCTATTACTAGTATCTTCATTATTTCATTTTTTCCTCTACACCTTTTATCTGGACAACCGGACGTGCCTCTGCACGTAATTCTCCCATTGTCGGTATCTCCCCAATGACATTATCTGTCAGCCAGTCCATCTCCATGATGGCTTCCGGTTTCATGGCTTTATCCTTCTTGTTTTTGAGTGTCCCGTCCTGTGCACGGATTTCTCCGTAAAACGGCACAATATCTCCCTTTTTAATATCACTCTTTAAGTGATCCACCAGACGCTTGACCCCGGTCGGTACATTCTTCGAACAGATCAGGTCAATCACACCCGCAGACATTCCCCACCAGTAGTTGAGTGCCCTGCCCTCAGAATTTTCTTCCGACTGGTAAGATCCCGCAAGAATACTCTGGATCATTTTTTCATAGAATACACCCCAGTTCCAGAGTGGCATCACCAGATTCAGTTTCCTTCCATCCTCCGAACATTCATACAGCCCAAACTGCCTGCCCGGATCGCGCGGTGTAATCATATCCTGATCCGATACCACCTGAATATTGTTGTCCTTTAAGAACCGTTCCCTGTCATAATTTTCACTGGTGGACCATGCAAGATAAATCCTTGCCCGTGGATTGGTAAAACTTGCTCCCAGCGCAAAGGCATTAATATTTGCGATCATTCCGTATATCGGGTAATCTGCAATATATGCAATCCTGTCATTTTCTGCCAGTGCACCCGCAATCATTCCCGAAAGGAATTTTGCTTCATACATCCGGGCATAGTACGTGCGGATATACTTATGCGAAGTATTCAGACTGCAGTTTAAAATCTTTACATCCGGATGATCCACAGCCACTTTCAGACTGTCTTTCATCATCTGCGGTGCCACCTCAAATATGATATCTGCCCCCTGACGGATCACGTCATTCAGCACCTGCTCCGTGCGTTCCTCCGTCACATCATTGACACAGATGGTCTTCATCTGATCCGGGAACGTCTCTTCCAGATAATTGCGCCCAAGGTCATGCGCATAAATCCAGTCGGATGTATCCGGTGATTTTGGATACAGGAATGCCACGGTAAATTTCTTTGCTGACGATGGCATAAAGTAACTGAAGATGTTTCTTCCCTTACGCTCTTCTGCCGCCAGCGGATCCATGACCAGACCAACACTCTGTTTCTCTGTGAGCATGACAAACTCATTCCAGCATTTCACAATATTTAAACTCAGCTCATCATCCGACATGCCAAGAACCGTATTGTAACCGTATACATTGATAAATGCAGTCAGCGCATCCCCCACCCGGATCGGAAGCTTGCGCCCTCCGCGGAACTCATATGCCTTTGTGAAATGATTGACCAGACTGTTAAATTCCATTCGGGTATCCGCATCCCATATGGCAGTGGATCCCATCAGTGCAAGCAGTTTATCCACCATACCGATTTTGGAAAATTCGATATTGTTCAATCCCGAAATCTGATTAAACTTCATATATTCATAATATAATTTTACGTCCTCATCCTCGGAATACTTTGGAATCTTACGTGTCACGTTGGCGACAATGGAATCTGCCTTAAAATACTTCAGTACACTGACACGCTTGTTTCCCTCCACCACATAATAACGGTTCATATATTCATAAGCAACAATCGGATCCCGGATACCTTCGTTTACCTGTGCATCGGACAGCGCAATCCATTTGCATGCAAACTCTGTATCCGCATCGAGGATCGGCATAAAATTGGCTGCAAAAGAATACGTTCTTCCTTTCGTCGCCGTACCAACCACAAAATCCAATGGTATCTGCATCAGCCCCATATTCTGTTCCGTCTGGATATTTTCTCTGGATAAAATATCATCCAGAACCGGCAGATAAGGAAAGCGCCCCTGCGAAACGCATGCCTTATATTCTTTTTTTCCAAGTTTGAGTGCTTCCTGATATTCGTTATCTCCCATTTTTTCTCCTTTCTACGGTTATTCCATGTTTTGTTATTCCAATTTTACCACATCTGTGTTATGATACCAATGAAAAGTGAAAAAAAGCAAAGATTTTCTTTCTTTATGTGCTAAAATTTGCTATAATCAAATGTAGTAATAGGTACTATGGAGGAAATTCTATGGAGAATATCACGAAAGAACAGGCTGATATCATCGGTGAAGTTGCAAATATCTGTACAGGTACTGCGGCTACCGCCCTCAGTATGATCATCAACCGTTCAACAAACATTACCACTCCGCTTGTAGAAGTACTGGACAAAGAAAACACGCTGGAAAGTGACAACCATATTCTGGTCAAGGTTCCATACACAAGCGGCTTAGACGGGACAAATCTTATGGTCCTGGATGTTCAGGATGCGCTGGTCATTGCAAGTCTTATGATGGGCGGTGACGGTCGTAATCTTTCCAATCTGCAGCTCGATGATCTCACGTTATCAGCAATTGCAGAAGCCATGAACCAGATGTGTGGATCCATTGCCACATCTATGGCGTCACTGTTATCCAGACCGACGGATATTGGATTTCCGCTTATCAATTCAAAGGATCGCAAGACTTTCGAGATTCCGGATGAACTATGTAATGGAACGGATATCGTCAAGGTCACTTTTCGCCTGACCGTGGAAGACTTGATCGATAGCGAGCTGATACAGTTATACCCTATCAGCATAGTAAAACAGATTTTAAAACAGGAGGATATATAAATGGCAAAGATATTAATCGTTGATGATGCAGCATTCATGCGAATGATGCTCAAGGACATTCTGACAAAAGGCGGATTTGAGATCGCTGGTGAAGCAGCAGACGGTGTAGAGGCCGTTGCAAAGTATAACGAGTTGAAACCAGATCTGGTTACTCTTGACATCACGATGCCAAACAAAGACGGTATTCAGGCACTCAAGGAGATCAAAGCAGCTGATCCAAACGCTACATGCGTTATGTGTTCTGCAATGGGACAGCAGTCCATGGTTATTGAGGCAATCCAGTCCGGCGCAAAGGATTTCATTGTTAAGCCGTTTCAGGCAGACCGTGTATTAGAGTCCATCCGAAAAGTATTAGGATAAATCTTATCGTATTAAAAAAGGAGCACCGTATATGGATGCTCCTTTTCTATTTCTTGTTTTTACAATCGTCTATTCTTATTTTCTGACAAAATACAGTTCTTTTACAATTGCCGGAGTTGCTGCAGGGCATCATTTTTCAAAATACAGATGCCGTGTTCCTGTATGAACGCTTTCCGCTCCGCTCCGACAAGAATATCCTGTGCATATTCATCCGTCAGATTCGAGAGTCTCCTTAAACTGCCCTCTTCCATACCGGAAAATGTAAGGATCAGCATATAGCGATCCTCGTATTTATAAAGCTGACCCGTAGGCAGATCCGGTGGCATAATGTTTTTTGCATAACGGAGCAGCCTATCAAAATCCGCAAACACTATCGTGGCATAAACAGGAACCTGATCCGGATTTTCCTCGTTTTGCCGTGCTTCATTAATCTGTGCCCACTTCTGCTGTGGAATTGCATTCATCAGTCCATTGACAATATCTTTCAGATGCTCCATCATTTCATCCGATCCCGGATGCTCCGAAAACGTAAGTGCCAGCGTATGGTCTGACATAAAATCAGCACGCACTGTCTTGATGCCCAGTTCAAATTTTGTCTCAAAACTCTGTTCTGCCATATCAAAAATCTGGTTCATAAATTCCTGCGTCCGCTCTCCATTGCTCATAATTTCCTCAATGGTGTATCCCAGATCCTGAATTTCCTGTTCTGATATTACACAACGAATGGTATGTTTTCCAATTTTTGAAAACTTCATACGCTCACCCTCTTTCCTCCAGATGATTCATCTGCCTGATCTTTTGACGTATTCTCTGTAATGCATTGTCGACAGATTTCGGGCTTTTCTTCATCAGCCCTGCGATCTGCATATAGTTATTTCCGTCCAGATAAAATTGCAACACCTGTTTTTCCATCGGACTTAACCGGCTGTTCACCCGGTTCCACAAATCCCTGGACACTTCCTGTTCGATCACCAGCTGCTCCGGGCTGCTGGTAAACCCAATACTGCCTTCTGCCCCCTGCTCAAAAAAAGATAAATAGGAATTCAAAGGCTGATGCTTTTTTCTGTTGGATGCCTCTATTGCAGAATACAGCTGACGGTGAATACACAACCCTGCAAAATGAAAAAAACTGCTGTCTTTGTCCAGACAAAAATCCCGGATGGCCTTAAACAATCCAATCATGCCTTCCTGAATCAGATCATCGGTTTCTCCTCCGATCAGATACATGGCATTGGCATATTTGCGGACAAGCGGCTTATATTTTTCGAGAATATAGTCCGTGATCTCTGTTTCTCCCTGCCGGAGTCTTTCAATCAATTCCTCATCCGTACAAGCATCATACTTCATTCTTTTCTTATCCCTTCTTCATCCTCTGACGCACAATCTCATACGAGAGAACTCCTGCAGCCACCGATGCATTTAAGGAATCAATATCTCCCTTCATTGGAATGGAAGCCACCATATCACAGTTTTTCTTTACGAGTGGACTGACTCCATCTCCCTCATTTCCGATCACCAGACCGATCGGTCCGGTCAGATCCATATCGTACATTAAGGTTCCATCCATATCCGCACACACAAACCACATACCGCGGTCTTTGAGTTCTTTCATGGTATTGGAGATATTTGTCACTTTTGCTACCGGTACATAATTAACCGCACCTGCCGATGTACGTGCGACGGTCGGTGTCAGTCCTACGGCACGGCGTTTTGGAATGATTACACCATGTGCCCCTGCCTGATTGGCGGTACGGATAATTGCCCCCAGATTATGTGGATCTTCGATTCCGTCTAAAATCAGGATAAACGGTGGTTCTCCTTTTTTTTCTGCAAGCGCCAGAATATCTTCCACCCTGGCATAATCATATGCTGCACTGACAGCAATCACACCCTGGTGCTTTCCTGTCTCGGAAATCTGATCGAGGCGTTCTTTTGTCACATAATTGACGATTGTATCGTGCTTTCTTGCCTCTCTGGTAATGGATCTGACCGGTCCATCCTGACAGCCGTCCAGAACATATAATTTATCGATTGTCCTGCCAGAACGAAATGCCTCAAGGACAGCGTTGCGTCCTTCAATATGATTTTCTTTCATTCCGGTAAATGTTTTCTTTTCGTCTTCCATAATTTTTTACCTTATAAACGCAGATGCAGACCATCTGCTGCTTCCTTAATCAATGAAACCAGTCGGTCGAACCGGTCCGTCAGATACAGATATCCCACCAGTGCCTCCAGCCCCGTTGCCTTACGGTAATCCGCCATCGTTGCATTTTTTGCCATGGTTGCCGACTTGGCATTGCGTCCTCTGCGATAGATGTCCGCTTCTTCCTCCGTAAGCATCGGTTCAAGATATTGTATGATAACTGCCTGCGTATGTGCTTTTACAATCTGACTCGTCCGGTGATGCAGCTGGTTGGGACGGGTATTTCCCTTGCCCACAACAACCGACCGAATCACCAGATCAAAAACACCATCCCCGATATAAGCCAGTGTCAGTGGGGAATACGTCTTAATATCCGTATTCCCCAGTGCAAACAGCTCTTTTAAATAACTTAAGCTCGCTTCCATTGTACTCCTTCTCTGGTATCTTTTAAGATAATTCCCATATCTGCTAATTTGTCACGGATTTCATCTGCTTTTGCAAAATCTTTTGCTTTTCTTGCAGCCTGACGTTCTTCAATCAGCTTTTCTACTTCTTCATCTAACACTTCTTCCTTCTTATTTACAATCAATCCTAAGATATCACTTAACCCTACAATCTTATCAAATAAGAACTGTACAAATACCTTTGTGCTTTCCGCATCTGTGTTTGTGTTTGCAAGTTTTACAATTTCAAAAATAGCCGCAATAGCATCTGCAGTATTGAAATCATCTTCCATTGCTTCTTCGTATTTTTCCACCAGCGCTTCTACTTCTTTCACAAGCGCAGTTTCTGCTTCTACATACCCATTGCCCTCTGCTTTTTCCAAATAATGTTTTAACTGCTCTACGCAGGTTACAATACGTTCTAAGGCATTGCTGGAAGCTTCCATCAATTCTGCACTGAAATTTAACGGACTTCTGTAATGCGCATTGAGCATAAAGAAACGAAGCACCTGTAAATCATATTTCTCTCCGATTTCACGTAC
>OJMO01001047.1_pt1 | contig 18074 bp, 13 predicted proteins | sample 1597241 | NCBI WGS metagenome assembly OJMO01 (sample SAMEA2452129, study PRJEB22498) | human gut metagenome | biome: human feces; feature: human gut; material: feces | place: Australia | collected 2012 | reverse complement strand
AAGGTGAAGGTGATGGTAGCCACCAATGCCTTCGGCATGGGTATAGACAAGCCGGACGTGAGGGTCGTGATACATATCGACAGTCCTGACTCCATAGAGGCTTATTTCCAGGAAGCCGGGCGCGCAGGCAGAGACGGAAACAAGGCTTATGCCGTATTGCTTTTCAACGGCAGGGACAAGTCGATACTGCAGCGCCGCATCGCCGACCAGTATCCTGACAAGGAATATATCAAGACCGTGTATGAACATCATGCGTATTTCTTCCAACTCGCCGTGGGCTGCGGCTTCGAAAGGACTTTCGAATTCAACCTCGACAAATTCTGCAGAAACTTCAAACACTATCCGGCAAGAGTGGAATCGGCACTCAAGATTCTTGAAAAATCCGGATACATAGAATACAGCGAGGCAAGCGACAACAAGGCAAGGATGCGTTTCCTCATCGGACGCAACGACCTTTATCGCCTGAAAGACATGACCGATGAAGAGAACGCCGTCGTTGTGGCAGCACTCAGAAACTACAGCGGCATGTTCTCCGATTATGCCTATATCGAAGAGGCGCTTATCGCACAGCAGAGCGGCGTGGACGACCAGCAGACTCATGAAATACTGAAGACCCTGAGCAGAAAGCATATCATACATTTCATACCCCGCAAGAGCATACCACACATCAAATATACGCAAAGCCGCGTTGACTTCGAGGAGATTGTCATCCCGATGAAAGTGTATGACTGGCGAAAGAAACTGGCTGAGAAGCGCCTTGAGGCTGTGGTGACATACGCCGAGAGCGAAAAGGTTTGCCGCAGCCAGCAGTTGCTCAACTACTTCGGAGAAACACGGTCTGAGAGATGCGGACAATGTGACGTGTGCATAGAACAGAAAAAGAGAACAAGAGAGGACAAACAGAGAGACAAGGATATAAGACTCGCCATTCTGAAACTGCTCGAAGACAAGAAGCCTCATCACATAAAGGAACTTTACACCCTCGATTTCGACATGCCGTCGATAGAACGTGTGCTGCGACATATGGCGGACGAAGAGGAGGTGTATAATATTGAGGGCAAGATAACACGCTGACATCCGCATTGCACACTTCATATCATAATGTGTCATTATTCTGACATTTCTTTATTTTTTTAAGTTTTTTTGTTCTAAATGTATCTTAAAAAAGAAAATACGTGTGTCATTTTGTTCTATTATTCGGAAAAACAAGTACCTTTGTAGGCAAATGCAAGGGCATTTGCCCGATATACAACAATAGCATTATTTTTGGCGTACAATCATAAACGCTCAAACACAAATTTGCAATACGAGGTATTAGCTTAACACTAAAAAAGGAATAAGATGAAGAATAAGTTGAGAAGTGCGGTATGCACCGAAGGAAGGAGAATGGCAGGAGCCAGAGCCCTCTGGGTGGCGGCAGGAATGAAACACGAACAGTTCGGCAAGCCAATCATTGCCATCGTCAACTCTTTCACTCAATTCGTGCCCGGACAAACTCATCTGCACGACATCGGACAAATCGTAAAAGAAGAAATAGAGAAAATGGGATGCTATGCCGCCGAGTTCAACACTATTGCCATCGACGACGGAATAGCGATGGGACACGACGGAATGCTGTATTCCCTGCCTTCACGAGATATCATTGCCGACTCAGTGGAATACATGGTTAACGCCCACAAGGCTGATGCCATGATATGCATATCAAACTGCGACAAAGTGACGCCGGGAATGCTTATGGCGGCAATGAGACTTAACATACCTACCGTTTTCTGCAGTGGCGGACCGATGGAAGCGGGACGCTGGAAAGGCGCAAACGCCGACCTCATCACCGCCATGGTGAACGGTGCCGACAAGAGCGTAAGCGACGAAGAACTGAAGGAGATTGAAAGTTGTGCCTGTCCTGGCTGCGGTAGCTGTTCAGGTATGTTCACGGCAAACTCCATGAACTCGCTTACAGAGGCAATCGGCATGAGTCTGCCGGGTAACGGAACGATTCTCGCCACCCACAAAAACAGGATAAAGCTTTTCAAAGACGCCGCACACCTGATAGTGGAAAACGCCATGAAATATTATGAGGATGGCGACGACAGCGTGCTCCCGAGAAACATTGCCACAAGGGAAGCTTTTCTCAACGCCATGACTCTCGATATAGCGATGGGAGGAAGCACAAACACCGTGCTACATCTGCTCGCCGTGGCACAGGAGGGCGGCGTGGAGTTCACGATGAGCGATATCGACAGGTTGAGCCGTAAGGTGCCTTGTCTGTGCAAGCTCTCGCCGAACACACAGAAATACAGCATTCAGGAATGCAACCGTGCTGGTGGAATCTTTGGAATTCTGAACGAACTGGCAAAGGGCGGTTTGATACACAAAGGCGTGAAACGTGCTGACGGAAAGACTCTCGGCGAACAGCTCGAAAAATACGATATCACGAAATCTGCAGTCGACGAAGAGGCTGACAGGATATACCGCAGCGCTCCCGGAAGAAAGTTCTCTACCAAGATGGGATCACAAGACGAAAAATGGGAGACGCTCGACACCGACCGCAGCGAGGGCTGCATACGCGACCTCGGCCACGCTTATACGAAAGACGGTGGACTTGCCGTGCTGTTCGGAAACATCGCACAGGACGGATGCGTGGTGAAAACTGCCGGAGTGGACCCTGCATTGTGGCACTTCGAAGGACCGGCAAAGGTATTCGATTCCCAGGAGGATGCCTGCGAGGGAATCCTTGGCGGAAAGGTGAAGAAAGGCGACTGCGTGGTGATAACCCACGAAGGACCGAAGGGCGGTCCGGGAATGCAGGAGATGCTCTACCCCACTTCGTATATCAAGAGCATGCACATGGGTAAGGAATGTGCGCTGATAACAGACGGACGATTCAGCGGAGGCACATCGGGACTCAGCATCGGACATATATCGCCGGAAGCGGCAGCCGGTGGAAACATCGGAAAGATAACAGATGGCGACATCATAGAGATTGACATACCTGACAGAACGATAAACGTGAAGCTGACCGACGAAGAACTGGCGGCAAGGGAACAACGCCCGATGACCCGCCAGCGCACGGTGAGCAAGGCTCTCAGGGCATACGCACAGAGTGTAAGCTCTGCCGACAAGGGTGGCGTCAGAATAATAGAATAGGCTGACGCCACAGTGAGCCCCAACCCGTAAAGCGGATTGGAATTGAAGCACGAAACACAAATCAACAAATTGTAAGAGAAGAATGGCAAGAGAGAAGATAACCGGTGCGGAGGCGCTGATGCGATCATTGGCAAACGAAGGGGTGGATACCATCTTCGGTTATCCCGGAGGAGCGATAATGCCGGTGTTCGATGCGTTATACCACTATACCCGCGGCGACAACAAGGTGTTCAACCATATCCTTGTGCGCCATGAACAGGCGGCGGCACATGCTGCAGAAGGATATTCAAGGGTGAGCGGAAAGGTTGGAGTATGTATCGTGACAAGCGGTCCTGGAGCCACCAACACCGTGACGGGTGTTGCCGATGCGCTCACAGACTCCACTCCTATTGTGGTCATTGCCGGACAGGTGGGCATCAGCGCTCTGGGCACAGACGCCTTTCAGGAGGTAGACCTCGCCTGTCTCGCACAGCCGATATGCAAATGGAGCTACCAGATAAGAAGACCGGAGGATATAGCCTGGGCTATCAGCCGGGCATTCTATATAGCTAAATCAGGAAGACCAGGACCTGTGGTCATCGACTTCCCGAAGAACATACAGCAGGCTCTTACTGAATATGAGCCTCAACACATCGACTTCATCAGAAGCTATAATGCCTATCCGCAGCCGGACGAAGAGAAGACGAGGCTTGCGGCGGAGCTCATCAACAAATCGAAGAAGCCGATTGCCCTCGTCGGTCATGGTGTGGAGATTGGAAATGCCCAGGAGGAACTGAAGGAGTTTCTGGAGAAGGCCGACATACCGGCAGCAAGGACTCTCATGGGACTATCTGCCCTGCCATCCGACCATCCGCTGAATATGGGAATGCTCGGCATGCACGGCAACTATGCACCGAACATAAAGGAACAGGAATGCGACTTGCTGATTGCCATAGGAATGAGATTCAGCGACAGGGTGACGAGCAATGTGGCTACTTATGCCAAACAGGCAAAGATAATCCATCTCGACATCGACGCTTCGGAGATTGACAAGAATGTGAAGACCGACATTGCCATCGTTGCTGACTGCAAGGAGTCGCTGCCCAAGATTACGGCTCTCGTCCACAAGAACAGCCATAAAGAATGGATAGACAGTTTCAAGCCTCTGTACGAAACGGAACGTGAGCGTGTGATAGAGCCTGCCATCCATCCGAAAGGCAAATTCCTGCTCATGGCAGAAGTGGTGAACGCCGTGGCTGAAGCTACCGACGACAATACGGTGATGGTGAATGATGTGGGACAGAACCAGATGTTCTCTTGCAGATATTTCAAATTCGCCAAACCGCTCTCGTTAGTGACAAGCGGCGGACTCGGCACAATGGGCTTCGGACTGCCTGCTGCCATCGGTGCCACATTCGGAGCACCTGGCCGCACGGTGTGCATGTTTACCGGCGACGGTGGATTCCAGATAAACATACAGGAGCTCGGCACCATTATGGAACAGCAGACACCGGTGAAGGTTATCCTGCTCAACAACAACTATCTCGGCAATGTGCGCCAATGGCAAGACATGTTCTTCGGAGGCAGAAGGTCGTTCACAAGGATGATGAACCCGCAATACGAGCTTATCTGCAAGGGTTACAACATACCGTATGGACTCGCCGTGACCCACGAGGAACTGAAGGGGGAAATAGAGAAGATGCTCAGCACCGACGGACCGTATGTCCTTGAATGTGCTGTCTTGGAGGAGGACAACGTGATGCCGATGGTGCCTCCCGGCAAACCTATCAACGAGATGATTCTCGGAAAAGAGGATTTCAAAGAATAAAGGACTACAGAAATGGACAACGACAAGAAATTATATACTCTGCTCATTTATACAGAAAACATGGTGGGCATGCTGAGCCAGGTGACCGCCGTATTCACCCGCAGACAGGTGAACATCGAGAGCATCAACGCTTCGGCTTCAAGCATAGAGGGTGTACACAAATACACCATCACCACATGGAGCGACGAGGAACAGGTGAAGACGATAACGAAGCAGATAGAGAAAAAGGTGGACGTGATAAAGGCCGACTACTATACCGACGACCAGATATTCATCCGCGAAGATGCTTTGTTCAAGCTGTCAACGCCTGTCGTGATGGAGAATCCGGAGATTTCAAAGATAATACGCCGTGCCGACGCACAGATCATCGAGGTGAACCCTACGTTCTGCACAGCCATGCTGAGCGGCGTGACAAAGGACATCATCGCCCTTTACACCAATCTGCAGGAAAGAAACTGCGTGCTGCAGTATACTCGAAGCGGAAGAATTGCCATAACGAGGAATCCTGTGGAAGAAGTGAACGACTTGATATCAATGCGCGAGAACAACATGAAAAACCAATAAAGATAGAAGAAAATGGCAACATTAGGAAAAATCGGAAGATATGACTTCCTGTCGGAACCGTTCCATTGCGACTTCTCAAAGAAGCTCTTCATGGGACATCTGGGCAACCACTTGCTCAATGCGGCGGATTTCCATTCCAACGACCGCGACTTCGGTATGAACTATCTCAACCCTATCCACAAGACCTGAGTGCTGTCGCGACTGGCGATAGAGATGGACGACATGCCGGCGGCATACGAGAAGTTCAGTGTGGAGACATGGGTGGAAAGCGCCTTGAGATTCTTCACCAACAGAAACTTCCGCATCTGCAGCACTGATGACAGCCGCACATACGGCTACGGCAAGAGCGTGTGGGCGATGATAGACACGGAAACGAGACAGCCGCTGAATATCCTCGCCATCAGAGACGGTGAGATAGAACGGTATATAGAGAAAGACAAGGAATGCCCTATCGAAGGCCTGTCGAGAGTGAAGATGGGCAAAGAGGCGAAGCTCGCAAGGACAATCGACACGCATTACTGCGACGTTGACGTGAACGGTCATATCAACAGCATCAAATACATCGAGCATATCCTCGACCTCTTCGACATTGACCACTTCCGCAAATTCTGCATCAGACGCTTCGACATAGCGTATGTGGCAGAAAGCTACTGCGGCGACAAACTGAATTTCTATACCGAAGAGCGCGACGACGATACGGTCTGCGTAAGGGTAACGAAGACAAACGCCGAGACCGTGGATGCTGAAGTGGTCAGATGTATGTTGAAGTTCGAGAAGATATAATAAAGGCTGATAGCAGTATATATAAAATACACCATTAACGGTCATTGGATCGTTAATGGTTATAAGGTAAAAAGAACATAAGTGCCTGAGGGCACATAACTAAAACAAAACAAATATGGCAGAAATGAATTTCGGTGGCGTTATCGAAACGGTAGTCACCAACAAGGAGTTTTCCTTGGAGAAGGCACATGAAGTATTGAAGAACGAGACAATAGCTGTGCTTGGCTATGGCATCCAGGGACCTGGCCAGGCTTGCAACCTGCGCGACAACGGTTTCAACGTGATTGTTGGTCAGCGTCAGGGCAAGACCTACGACAAGGCAGTGGCTGACGGATGGGTGCCGGGCGAGAGTCTCTTCTCTATCGAGGAGGCTGCAGAGAAGGGTACCGTGATCTGCATGCTGCTCTCAGACGCCGGTCAGATACAGGTATGGCCTAAGATAAAGAAATATCTCACCAAGGGCAAGACTCTGTATTATTCTCACGGCTTTGCCATCAACTGGAACGACCGCACCGGTGTGGTGCCTCCAGAGGATGTGGATGTCATCATGGTGGCACCAAAGGGATCGGGCACCTCTCTGCGCACCATGTTCCGCGAGGGACGTGGCGTGAACTGCTCTTATGCCGTATATCAGGATGCATCGGGCAAAGCTGAGGAGAAGACTTTGGCATTGGGCATCGGCATCGGTTCGGGCTATCTCTTCAAGACCACTTTCCAGCGTGAGGCTACAAGCGACCTCACCGGTGAGCGCGGTTCGCTGATGGGAGCCATCGAGGGATTGTTCGAGGCTCAGTATGAGGTGCTCCGTGAGCATGGACACTCTCCATCAGAGGCTTTCAACGAGACCATAGAGGAACTTACACAGAGCCTCATGCCTCTCTTCGGCGAGAAGGGAATGGACTGGATGTATGCCAACTGTTCTACTACAGCCCAGCGTGGCGCTCTCGACTGGGCTCCGCGTTTCCGCGAGGCCATCAAGCCTGTCATGGAGTGGCTCTACCTCTCTGTAAAGACCGGAAAGGAGGCTCAGATTTCTATCGACAGCAACTCAAAGCCTGACTACCGCGAGAAGTTGAACGCCGAACTGAAGGCTATGCGCGAAAGCGAAATGTGGCGCACCGGAGTGACCGTGCGTCAGCTCCGTCCTGAAAACAACTGATAAGCTTGGATTAATCCACAAAAAAAGAACTCTCCCGATAAGCATCAAGTCTTTGCCTGTAGCCTATCGGGAGAGTTTCTTTATTTTAGTCCCAACCGGTCAGATTATAAAGACCGATTGGGATTGACGTTTATTCTCAAATCAGAGAACATTTCTGCAAATATTATTCTGTTATCTGCGCATTGCCACCTGATTGTGGTGTGAATCGCAATGTGTAACCATAGTTGCTATTCCACGAAGAAGATGGGCACATATAATCAGACAGACAGCTGTCGCCACCACAGGAGTTGTTGCCGAGTCCGCGCTGCATATAGTCGAAGTGGGCATAAACCTGCGGATTGCGTGTCAGGTCATACCAGTGGAGCTTTGTATTCCACATCGAGTCACCTGATTTGCACCACTCTGTCTCGTCGTAGTGTGAAAGAGAGAATGATGCTCTTCCGCCTGCCTTGATTCCGATCTGCACGTTAGAAGCCTTGTTGGTGAGAATAAGCTCACGCATATCCTCATGGTCACCGAATGTCTGGGGGTGTATCATCTCGTCCACCATGTCGTCTACCGTAGTGGTGAAGCGTCCGAGATAAGAACCTGTCTTGCGGTCGCTGTAGTTAGAACGAGGACCGCGGGCATAGAACTCCACGTTCTCGAAGCCGGAAGCGAACTGCATGCCCAAGCCGATGCGAGCGAGTGTTTCGCTTGGCGAGAATGTCACCTTCATGTCTACAGTGCCGTCAGGGTAGAATGTGTAATCGATGGTGTAGCTGCAGCCTGTTGCCGAACCATTGACAGACATCTTGGCATTGTTACCGCTCTTTGCGAGTGCTCTTGTGATGCTGAGGCTTGATGAATTGCTGAACGAAGGACTGAAGTTACGGTCATTGTCCACCTTACGGTAGCTATTGAAGTCTGGACCTGCTGCGATAAGGTTCTTGCCATCGTATGTCCATGAGGTCATCTTGCCTGATGAATTGAACACAATAGAATATGCCTTGCCGTTGTTGTCTGTACCTGTTACGGTATTGCCGCTTACGCTCAACGGGCCACCTGCTGAAGTGTAGCTTGGCAGCACCGGGAATCCCATTGTGCCGTCTGTACCCTTGGCTGTGCCGTTAGAGGTATTCTGCTCAGAGAGCGAGAACTGTGCGTCAGCGATGCTGTAGCCTTCCTCTGCCCATGTAGTCCAGTCGGCAGCGCCATTTGTCGGCTTCTTTATGCGCAGTTCTATGTTTACAAGATACTCTGCGCTGTTGTCCACTGCTGCATTTATTGGCAAGGTTACAGTTGCTGAAGAACCTGCAGCGATAGTCTGGAATGAAGCAAGAGTTCCTTCCTCCATCAGGCGACCGTCTTTCATCACGCGATAAGCGATGTCGAAGTTGTCCTGCGAGATAGGCATAAACGCATACTTGTTCGCGATGTTTACAGACTTCGCTGAAGTGTTGAAGTCGCTGAACTTCACATACTGGTACACCTTCTTCACCTCAGAGAGCTTGCCAGTCCATGTGCGGTCTGGTGTGACGATACCGTTGTTGAGGAAGTTGCCCTGGAAGCCATAGTTTATACCGCTTGTTGAGTTGTAGTCGTAGCCAGACACCCAGTAGTTGAAGCCGTTTTCGCTCTTCTTCTGACCGTTAACAAGCCTTGCAGGGTCGTAAACCGATTGGTCTACCCAGTCCCAGATACAAGCGCCGATGATGCCGGTGCTGTTCTCAATCACATCCCAGTATTCCTTCAAGTTACCGACAGCCTGACCCATTGCGTGAGCATACTCGCAGATGAAGTAAGGCTTGCCCGAGTAGCCGCTTCTTCTGCTGCTTACGTCTGATACAGGTGGATACATCGAAGAACCGAGGTCTGAGTACGACATGTTGCCCTCGTAATGAACGAAGCGTGAGTCGAGGTTCTTACACGTATTGTATGTAGTAGAGAAGTTGCTACCGCCGCCGCACTCGTTGCCCAACGACCAGAAGATTACACTTGGGTGGTTGCGGTCGCGCAGCACCATGCGCTTTGTGCGGTCGTCCATAGCTGTTATCCAACTGCTGTTGCTTGACAAGTTCTGGTTGTAGTGGCACTCCACGTCAGCCTCGTCCATCACGTAGAAGCCGAGAGCGTCCATCATAGCGTACATCTTCGGCTGACGCGGATAGTGCGATGTGCGCACGGTGTTCACGTTAGCCTTCTTCATCATTGTGAGGTCCTTCATCATGGTCTCCATGTCGATGGCACGACCATACTCAGGGTGAGTGTCCTGAGTGTTCACGCCCTTGAAGTAGACACGCTTGTTGTTGATGTAGATGAGGTTGCCACTCTTTGTGATATTGCGGAAACCATACTTTGTAGAGAATGCCATCTCCTCAGCTCCGTTCTCGTCCTTCTGGCTTACTACAACCGTGTAGAGATACGGGTCTTCTGCGCTCCACGGATGCAGGTTGCTGAGGCTGTTGAGTGTAACGGTCTTTTCAGCTTTTGCTGTTCCGCTGTAAGTCTGTGTGCCGGTAGCAATCTGATTGTCGTCAGCATCGAGCAACGACACCTGCAGAGTCTTGGTTGTAGAGACGGTGTTGCGGTTGTCTACAGTCAGCTTCACCGACATACTGCCGCTTGTAGCCTCGTTGTTGAGCGAAGATGTTATATAGTGGTCCGACACGAACACCTTCGGAGTAGCCACGAGATATACGTCGCGGTGAATACCAGAGAGGTGCCACATATCCTGACCTTCGAGATACGAACCGTCGCACCAACGATATACACGTACCGAGAGTTGGTTGTCGCCGGTAGTTACGAAGCCGGTGATGTCGAACTCAGCGTCGGTGTTAGAGCTCTGCGAGTAGCCTACGTATTTGCCATTAACCCATACTACAGCAGCGCTGTATACACCGTCGAAATGGAGAAACACACGCTTGTCCTTCCATGTCGCAGGAATGTTGATGGTACGGCGATAGAAGCCCGTTGCGTTGTGGTCTGTTACGCCATACTCTGACATTCCAGAGTTCGCATTAGGTGGGTTGTTGCTGAACGGATAACCAACATTGGTGTATACTGGTTTGCCATAGTTGGCCATTTCCCAAGAGAGCGGCACACGGATGTCGTCCCAACCGCTGTCGTTATAGTCCTTTGCCTGGAACTCACTCGCACCGGGGGTTGAACTATACCATGATGATGTTCCTGCAACATACTTGAACTTCCATGTTCCGTTGAGGTTGATATATTCAGCCTTGGTCTCGTCGGGCTGCTGCCAAGGCTCTGCGTAGTGCTTAGCGTCTGCCTTCATCTGCTCTACAGAAACGTAAGGGATGAATGTAGCGTGAGCGTCCTCCTTATAGTCGCTCACCTTGTTCTGATTGCTTATCCAGCTAACGCTGAAAGAACCGTGGTCAGAAGAGGTTGTACCACCGGTGCTACCGCCACCAGTTGATCCCTCTACTTTGATGAAGCCGAAGGCTGTTGCACTATTTGAATCTGTTGTACGACCAAGCTTGCCGCCGTCGGTTCCATCGTATGTGAGGTAGTATGTTTGGTTTTGTGTATAAGCGTAAATCTTATATGTGTGCTGTGTCGCATCTACCTCATCAAATTTCCATTCTTGGTTTACGTTAGCCTTACCACCATTGTAATCGTTTTCGGATGTCCACTGGAGTGGCATTACATCAGTGTTGTTGCCTGCCATGTCGAGAGCCTTAGACGACATTACATTTACGATGTGCCAAGGATACGAAGTGGAATATTTGCTTTTCTTTGTTATCCACTGCTGTCCCGTGTTGCTGTCTGATTTAGCGGTCACTGTAATCTGCTCATCATTGTTAGATGTAGTAACGGTGAAGCATCTTGTCGGGTAGTCGGCTGGACATATATAATATGTAGAGCCGTATACGGGTGCAGAGAATGTTGTGGTTGTGGGCGTTGTTGTGCCGCCAGTGGTTCCTGCAGTAACAAGACTTACAGACTTATAGGTCGCCCATGAGCGTGTGTTGCCCTGAGTGCTACCATACTTAATAGACGTAAGGCTTAGGATATTGCTGATATTTGATGCATCGCAAATCTTCGTATCGTTAAGATACAGACCGTTCGAGTTCAACTCTATAGTAGTTTCGCCCGAGATGCTGGTGTGGTCTTCACGGTAAGTGTGGCTTGAGCCACCATTGAAGCAGTTCACCTGCAAGGTGTTGCTGCTCTTAGTATAGAAGATGTGGATTACGTAGACGCCAGATCCTCCCCATCCACTTGCGCCCTGCAAATCATTGCCGATAGAGAGCACATTCTCGTAAGTTGTGTTGCTTTTGCAAGAGCTGAGGTCGAGCACAGCCTTGAATGTCTGTTTCTGGAAGTCAATTGTTGTTTGCTTCGAGAACGACGAGCCGTTAGGCGTGTAATTGCTCAGAAGGTTTGTCTCCGCTGCGAACGCCTGCGTCACCATAAGAACGAGCAGTGCCGCTACTGCGACGAGATGTTGCTTTATGTATGTTTTCATAAGGTCTTGGTTTTTATTTCACGATGAGTTTTATGCCGTTCACTATATATACTCCCGGTGTCAGTTTCGTTGAATTGGAACGATGGCGAACACGCTGACCATTGATGCTATACACATCGCCGATGGTGGCGCTTGAGGAATTGGGAACAGAAGAGATGTCGTTGGTCTCTGATGGATTCTCATCAACGCTCCATGTCAGTTCGCGAGCTGACTGCGTACCGGCTTCATCTTTGAAATACATACGGAATCCTTTGGCTTCCATATCTGACTTGAGATGATAAATTTTGTCATCATAGAAAACGTAAGACCCCGACTTGACGCTGGTCGGAGAGAAGAATCCTATCACCCTTGTCTGTCCTACAGTAGACTTCGGATTACTTTCACCCTCATACCAAGAGGATGCGGTAATGTCAGCAAACTTATATGTTTGGTCTTCGTTCACTCTCTCAGGCTGTAGCAGGCAAGGCTTTCCTGCCTCAATGTCTGTGCGATAGGTGAAAAACAGTTTGGTATCGCTATCACTGGTAAGATACGCCACCTTGGTTCCTACACCCCAAGTCTCAGCTATCTGTGCAGCCGACAAAGGGAAAGGCAGACACAGGGAGTTCCACTGTCCTGTCTTGAATTTACGCTTCAGCGTCACGTCCACATACTCTGCCGAAAATGTGGGGCGCACATAATCCAGAGCCTCATCGAGAATCACTTCCTGATACGGAACTTCGGCAGCTACCTTCCATTGTCCGGCAGCGAATGTGGGGTCTGGTTCCTCATACGAGGTCGATATAGCTCCAGACTGTGCGTAGACAAATGCCGTGGAGTAGGCATCACTGTCCTGATAGCCCAAGGTGTATGACTGGCCGGCAGACGACTTCAATATCCACTTTACGTCTTTGCCGTTGAAATTCATACGCCCGGCATCAGCTTTCTCAACCACCTTGGAGACTTTCAGCTTCACCGGCCGGTTTGATATTGCCGGCTTGCCATCGTCACCCACGGTGAGATACTGCCCCTGCGAATTGAATATATACACAGAAGTCAGTGCCAATGTATAAAATGTATTCATGATAAAATGTTTAATTCGTAAAATCTGTTTTTGGCGAACGCCAATGTCTGTTCACCAATAAGAAAAGTGGGAATATGGCTTATGTTGTTTTGTCAGAACATGTGCAAATCCTCATCCGTATCATCGTCCTCCTGGATGTCATCCCAGAGGAAACCGCTAACAGCATTATGTTCTTTGGCATCTATCTCTGGAGGATTATTGCCTTCCAATGGTTTATCTTTACTGAATCCCCCCAGAGTTACGCATGTTTCAAGCGCAATGACCTCGAGATCCGGTTTTAAGTACTTCTTCTTCATAAATATAAAAATAGCTTATAAGTTTTGAATATCAATTTATTGAATTAAGATAAACTCCATAGGAGCATAAGTTCTGCAGCTTCAGATTTAATCTAATGCAACAGAGGTATATAAGTTTCAGCTATATTAATGGCAGACTATTGCATCATAACCATAAGGTGAGAACACTCCCCACCCGTCGGTTTAATACAGACACACTATACGTGTTGATAATCTGTTGTCAATTAATGATCTTTTCCACAGCGAGAGTTTGACTTTCCCGCCATGAAAACATCTTCACAGGTTTAATATTTGTTATACTTTCTCTTACACATTTAATTTCAATTTGCAAATCTAATCAATTATCCGCATTAATTTTTACATTTACGAAATATATTAACCATTTTTAGCTATTTCGCACCTATGCTATTCTACGAATACGTGTTTTTTGGATATATATAAGATAGGCTACACCTCGGAAGAAGAAATGAATGAATTCATTTCGTTCTTCTCTCGGTTTGCACTATCTTTGAATAAGATAGGCGGCACCTCGGAAGAAGAAATGAATAAATTCATTTCATTCTTCTCTCGGTTTGCACTATCTTTGCAGAATAATACAAAATCGGATATCAGATATGGCAACAGAACAGAAAAATGGAATAATCTATGGACTCAACGACCGTCCGCCATTCGTGGAATCGGTGTTCGCGGCATTGCAGCATTTGTTTGCAATCTTCGTGGCGATAATGACGCCACCTTTGATAATAGCATCGCAGATGCAGCTCGACATAGAGACGACGAGCTTCCTCGTATCGATGGCGCTCTTCGCATCGGGAGTATCCACATTCATCCAATGCAGGAAATTCGGGGCTGTGGGCACCGGACTGCTCTGCATACAGGGAACGAGCTATTCGTTCATAGGACCGATAATAGCGGCTGGAATGGGCGGCGGACTGGCTGTGGTGTTCGGTTCGTGTATGGCGGCATCGGTAGTGGAGGTGTTCGTGGGCAGCATACTGAGATATGCACGCAAGATCATCACCCCATTGGTGTCTGGAATTGTGGTCACGCTGATTGGTCTCTGTCTTATAAAGGTGGGGATATCGTCGTGTGGCGGCGGTAATGCGGCGATGGCAAACGGTACGTTCGGCGCTCTGCACAATCTCGGACTCGCAGCTCTGGTACTTGCCACAATAGTGTTTTTCAACAGTTGCAAGAACCGCTACCTCAGGATGAGTTCCATCGTAATCGGACTTGCCGTGGGGTATGTATTGTCGTGGGCATTGGGATATATCGACTTTGACTCGGTGAAGAGTTTCGGCGGCGTGTATGTGCCGGTGCCGTTCAAATATGGACTTGACTTCGACCTCTCTGCCTTCATCTCGCTGAGCATAATCTTCATAATAACGGCGATAGAGGCTTATGGCGACATCACGGCGAATTCAATGATTTCCGGCGAACCTGTGGAGGGTGACCTCTTCATGAAGCGTGCATCGGGAGGTGTGGTGGCAAACGGCGTTTCATCGTTTATCTCTGCAGCCCTGAACTCCTTCCCCAACTCCATTTTCGCACAGAACAACGGTATGATACAGCTCACGGGAGTGGCATCGCGCTACGTGGGATATTTCATCTCTGCCTTTCTCATCATCCTTAGCGTGTTTCCTGCCGTGAGTCTGGTATTCTCGCTGATGCCGGAACCTGTGTTGGGAGGTGCCACACTGCTGATGTTCGGCACGGTGGCGGCATCGGGAATAAAGGTCATCGCCTCGCAGAAACTGGGTCGAAAGGAGATTCTGGTGCTGGCGATAAGTCTTGCCGGCGGACTGAGCGTGGAGTTCATGCCTGAGATTCTGTCGGGGTTCCCCGAGACGCTGCGCAGCATTTTCTCATCGGGAATAACTACCGGCGGACTGCTCGCCATATTCTCAAACCTGCTGATAAGGATAAAGGAATAAGGTGCTGACAAGTTGACAAGTAAACAAGCAGACGAGTAGACAAGGATATCTGTTCTCCATTTTGTAACAAATGGCAACTTCCTTGTCTACTCGTCTGCTTATCTACCCGTCTGCTTGTTTACTCGTCTACAGAATCACTTTCTTCTCTTTGTTGTAGACTTCTTTTTTGTAGTCTTCTTTTTAGAAGTGGTCTTAGTGGTCGTTGTTGTCTTGGTAGTGGTGGTAGCCACTGGCTTATAGTATTTCAGAGCCTCTGGCAACCATTTCTGTATGTCGGCGATACGCTTGGCGTCGGATGGGTGGTCGCTGAGGAAAGCCGGTGTGGTACTGGTGGAACTTGCCGCCATGCGCTGCCAAAAGCTTACTGCCACGTTAGGGTCGTAGCCCGCCATTGCGGCAAAAACGAGTCCCATATAGTCGGCCTCGCTCTCATTCTGACGAGAATAGTGGAGATTGCTGAATTTGCTTCCGAGTCCGAACACACCCTGTGCTATGCTGGTGGTATTTGAGCTGACTCCGGCACCGCTGAGCACGGCTCCCAGAATCTGCGAACCATACTGCTGCTTCATCTGCTTGCTTATCTGCTCTGCCGAATGCTTTGCCACGGCATGGGCAATCTCATGACCGAGAACGATAGCGAGAGCACTCTCGTTCTGTGTTATGGGGAGCAGTCCTTCGTATACCACAATTTTGCCGCCAGGCATACAGAAGGCATTTGCTGAATTGTCCTGCACGAGATTGAACTCCCAATTGTAGTTTTTCAGTTCTGCCGACTGGTTGTTGGCTTTTAGATACTGTTCCACAGCTGTGGCAAGGCGCTGGCCCACACGTTTCACCATCGCCGTGTTTGTGGCGTTGGTAGACACCTTAGCAGTCTTCATGTAGTTGGTATACTCCTTATTGCTGAGACCGAGCACCTCTTCGTCGGAAACGAGGATATGCTGCTTTCTGCCTGTAACAGGCACCGTGCTTGTGGTTCCACAAGACACTACTGTCAGAGTCATGACCGCCAACAGTAATTTGCTGATTTTTTTCATATTCGTCTGATGTTGTTTTTTGATTTATCACTTCAAGGGCAGAGCGCCAAGCTTGCTTGAAAGCTATGCTGAGGTGAAGCTTATCTTATGCAAAGTTAGAAAAATCTAGCTTACGATGATAATTTTATGGAAGAAAATGTTGAATGAGAAACACTTTACATACCAACAGCATGTCGGACCAGCTTCACAGCCAGTCCGACATGGGTATATAATACAAAAACATTATGAATTTTATCTTAATGGGCAATCATCAAGATGATAATATGTAAATTACTTGACTAAAAAGAAAATCCTTGCTACTGTAGCGCCGCATTGCATTTACGGCACTTGCGCTCACAATAGCGCTCGCACTGAGCGCAGATGTCATACCCGAGCAGTGCTCCGAGCATGAAGTCCTCCTCTGGAGTGAGCTTGCTGAGGGGACGCGTAACCATCAGCCGTATGGCATCCATACACTCCTTCTTGCCGAAGAAGAGGTTCATGCGGTCGTTGCCAACGGGCTGTATGATATAGTCTATGTTCTGACGCTTGAGACGCTCCAGAGCGTAACACTCATATTTCTTGTTGAAAGTGAACAGTACCATTTGTCTGACGCCCTTCTTGAACTCATAGATATGATTCATCAGGACCTTCATGTCTATCGGCATTACGCTCGCAGTGTCTTGCATCATCATTTTGCTTTAATTGTTAGTATCGTATATTTTTATATGTCAACAAGTCAGTCACCCACGGGAAACACTCCCCTACACTCTATCCGGTTCGGGAGTCACCACGGGAAACGTCAGCCCGCAGGTGTACTGTCCTGTCAACGGTGTTCCGCAACCAATGCGTTGCGGACCGTCAATTTTATGTAAAGTCTATGGCTTAGACATCGTGACTTACAGCTCACCCTTGATGTCATCCAGCCATGCGTCAATGCGGTCTGGGGTCTTGTCGTCTTCGTTTATATCATCAAGAGCGAGACCCACGAACTTGCCATCAACCACAGCTGCAGAATCGTCGAATGTATAATCATCGGTTGATACCTGACCAACGAATTTCACGCCCTTGTCCTGAAGGGCAGAATAAATCTCGTCCATGCCACCGCAGAAGGTGTCGCCATACGACTCGCAGTCGCCACAGCCGAAGAGCGCCACGGTTTTTCCATTGAGGTCGAGTTTCTTCAGTTTGTTCAGTCCGTCATACCAATCGTCCTGAACTTCTCCGGCGCCCCATGTTGAAGTGCCGAGAATGAGATTCTCCGCCTCGTTCACCTGGGCGTCATCGAGGTTTGCCACGTCTACCACTTCTGCTCCGAGCTTTTCCGCGATTGTCTCTGCGATGCTCTGGCAAGTTCCTGTTGAGGAACCATAAACAACCAATGTCTTTTTCATATTCTATCTCTCTATATTACTAAGTTTAAAAATCCAAAGAATCTATATGAAAAAAGAAAACTCCTTGTCAACTCGTCTACTTGTCAACTCGTCTACTTGTAGGAATTATCCTTTTCATGGTTGCAAAGATACAGCATCCGCCACAATGCTGCAATACCTAAAATTAGGGTTTTGTGCGAAATACCTAAAAGTGATTATACGGGAACGAAAGGAGGAACAGAATACCTTTTGCGCTATTTCCTGAATACGCAAGACCCTGTGAAACCGGGCGTTACCGACGTGGTCTGCACGACATACACACCTGATGGAAGTGACGACAGACTGATGCCGGAAGGATCGGATGACAGGCATACTGACTTCTGGAGCATCCTCTTTCCCGCCACAGAATATATCGCCACGCTTACCCTCTCTGCCGGAACTTCGCCATCGGCAGAGAGCCACAC
>OJMO01001025.1_pt1 | contig 18326 bp, 10 predicted proteins | sample 1597241 | NCBI WGS metagenome assembly OJMO01 (sample SAMEA2452129, study PRJEB22498) | human gut metagenome | biome: human feces; feature: human gut; material: feces | place: Australia | collected 2012 | reverse complement strand
TTGCAGTTCTTGGGCATCTTCGTGCATCACCAGATTCATGAACTGCTCGGAGGCCTTAACCATTAATGGCTGCATACCTACATAGGTAAGGTTGATAGAGGTTGCTCCGGCTGGCAACTGAAGTTTGAAGTAGCCGTCGATGTTTGTGATGACTCCCGTTGTGTTGCCGGGGGTACTTACGGCCACACCGGGTAACGGTTGGCTGTTCTCATCTGTGACCCGTCCCGTGACCGTACGCGTTTGCTTGTCTTTTTTGTTATCAGTGGAAATGATGCTGATAAAATTCCCGTGTTGTGTATACGTGAACGGTTCATTGCCAATGATTGCTTTGATAGCTTCTCCTACTGAGGTAGTCTTGATGGAGCAAGTTGCCTTGCGGTTTTTGACATCGTCGTAGGTAAATAGGATTTTGTACCCAAAGGCTTTGCCTACCTTTTTCAATGCGTCCGACCATTCTTCGTTGTCGAAAGTGAGCTGAATGGTTTCTTTTTGTCTCTCTTGTGCGGTCGCTTGTGAAATTGCCAGCGACAATAACAAGACAAATAGAAACAAAAATCTTTTTCTCATTGCACTTTTGATTTTAAAATTATACTTTATGATTCATTTAGCTGTTTGGGACCCGGCTATATATAAAGTACGATTGAAATCAAAAAACGGGTATGCTTTTTTAAGAAAAAGTAAAAAATAAAAGGAATAATGGGTGTCAGAGCCGATTATTCAATGATAACTTTATTTTCTTTCACACTTGCTTTTACCTTATTCAAGCTGTTCAACAAAGTAATGGCTTGCTCTAATGTTTCATGGCGTTTGGCAAGGAAGTGCAGGCGGATGTTCTTGTCTGAAGGGTGGATAAAGATGATGTCTACATTGTACCATCTTCCTAGGTCACGCATAATTTCTACCAAGGGCTTGTTGTCGAAATAGAAGTAGCCATCTTTCCATTCCACATATTCATCCGCATCAATATGGCTGATGGAGAAGTCTCCTTCTTTGTTCAGACAAGCTTGCTCTCCCGGAGCAAGTAGCTTACTTAGGTTATTCTGGCGATTTTTAACCTTTACTTGGCCATTGATGAGCGTGACTAGAGCCTCGCTTGAGGGATAATTGCGGATGTTGAATTCTGTACCGAGTACCTGTGTGTGCAGATTCTCTGTGTAGACAATGAAAGGGTGTTGCTTGTCGTGTGCTACCTTGAAATAGGCTTCTCCTTGCAGATGGACTATTCTTTCGTTTCCTTTGAAACGGGAAGGATAAGATAGCTGGCTTTCAGCATTGAGCCAGACCTCAGTCCCGTCTGATAAGGTCAGTTTGAATTCCTTCTTGCGTGGAGTACTGACTGTTTGCATAGAAACCTCTTGCCGGATGTTGTTTCGGTAGTCCAGCCTGCCTTGTTCGTCATTTTGTGCACCGAATATGCCGGACAATTCATCTGCAGATGTCTGCTGATTGAGTTCTATGTGGTTTCCTTCTTGGTTCTGCAATGTAATTTCTGTCAAGCTGTTATCGGCCAGAAAGATTGTTTCTGGTAATTCCTTCTCTTTTGAATTATTCGGGCCAGAAAGAACTTGGAATAACCATATGCATCCAAGTAATACGGCAGCTGTTATTGCATTGCTGACTATTATCAGTTGTCTGGTTGATAGGCGTTGCTGCTTTTGTTTGAAACGCTTCAATTCTGCCTCCACATCCGGTTGCTTCGTGTTCGTCAAGAGGAAATGATGTCGTAGGGCAACTTCCTCTTTTGTTGTCATCTTTTCACTTTCCGTCGGAAGTGGTTGATTGTTGGTATGTAGTGAATGCTCTTCCATGATGAATATTTATATTATATACGTTTCAGTAGTGAAATCCGGTCCGTTCGGCAAGTCTTTTTCACTGCCGAATAACTCTTTTAGCATTTTTAAAGACTTGGAGATGTGTTTCTTCACCGTGTTGGGGCTGATATTCATCTCGTCTGCCACTTGCTGGTAAGTCTTTCTGGCTAAATAGCATTCCTCCAGAATATGTCGTGTCATAGCAGGTAGTTTATCCAGCATTTTACTTATCAAGATGTCTTGCCTCATAGCTTCTGTATAGTCTGTATAGAATGTATCGACTTCTGCAAAATATTCCTTGGTGTATTGTATCTCTACTTGTTGATGACGGAAATGGTCTATGCACCGGTTACGTACCGTTGTGGTGAGATAACCAGATACATTTTCCTGCTTGATATGCTTGATGTCTTCCCACAATTTGGCAAATACGTCACTTACAATGTCACGGCTTGCTTCCGCATCGTTGGTCAGATGATAGGCGTATAAATATAAGCGTGTATAGTGTTGTGTGAAAATCTGGTTGAAGGTGTTTTCGTATAGTAGTTTTTTTAGCATACTTGTGCTTTCTGTATTGAAATAAAAAGATTAACTGTCGGATATGTTATAAAGCTTCAACTTGTTGTACAGCGTTTTGCGGTCAATGCCCAACAGTTGTGCAGCGCGGCTCTTGTTGTTTCCCGTCTGCCGCAAGGCTTCGATGATTTGATGCTTCTCTGCCTCCTCATTGCGGAGAGGGATACCGATGATGGCCGGTGCGGGTTCTTTCAGTTCATTCAGTTCGTTGATAGTAATGAATTTGCCTTGTGCCAGCAAGGTTGCACGGCGTACCATATTCTTCATTTGGCGTAGATTGCCGGGCCAGGGATATTCCAATAGGGCGCGGGATGCCTTGTCATCAAAGCCGGTCAGTTGCTTGTCCATTTCGCGGTTGGCCTGGTCCAGAAAGAAATTGGCAAAGAGCAGGATGTCTTCACGGCGGTCTTTGAGTTGCGGCATACGTAGGGTGAATTCATTGATACGGTGATATAAATCTTCACGGAACGCCCCTTTTTCGATGGCTTGCTCCAAATTTTCGTTGGTGGCGGATACCAGACGTATGTCCACGCTTATCTCTTTGTTTGAACCTACCGGACGTATCTTGCGCTCTTGCAAAGCACGCAGCAACTGTATTTGCACTTCATAGCTCAGATTACCTATCTCATCCAGGAAGATGGTACCGCCGTTGGCTTCGACGAAAGCGCCCGTTTTGTCGGTCAGTGCGCCGGTAAAGGCGCCCTTTATGTGCCCGAAGAACTCCGAAGCGGCCAATTCTTTGGGAATAGAACCGCAATCGATGGCTACAAACGGCTGGTCGGCACGCTTGCTGAGCTGGTGGATGCGGTGAGCTACGTATTCTTTGCCCGTTCCGCTGGCACCATTGATGAGTACAGACATATTGGTAGGTGAAACCAGTTTCACATAATTGTAGAGTTGTTTGGCTGCGTCGCTCTCTCCCTCAAGGAAGTCGGAGGAGGACAATGAGCCTTCTGCACCCTTCAGAGGCTGATTTTTCATCTTGTCGGAATGCATCGTCTGTTTGGGTGAAACGGATGGTCTGTTTGGGGTAAACGCATCATCTGTTCGGGACGAATGCATCATCTGTTTCAAAGCGGAGGATGATGCATTCAAGGCTTCGCCTATTTTTTTCAGTAATTCGTCCGGGTTCACAGGCTTGGCAATGTAATCGCAGGCTCCCAGTTTCATGGTTTGGACGGCCGACTGTATGTCAGCGTATCCTGTCATGATGATAAGCGGTATTTGCAGGCCGTGTTCGCCCAGCCATTTCAATAAGTCAATGCCATCCTTGTCGGGCAGGCGCAGGTCAGACAATATCAAGTCTACGGTTTCCGACTCAATATGTTTTTGAGCACGGGCAATGTTGCTGGCAGAGGTTACTTGGAAACCTTTTTTGCCGAGCCATGTTTTTAGCATCATGCCGTAAGTAATATCATCTTCTACAATTAATATGGATGTCATTGCTTTAGCCTTTTATCTCTTTTATGTAGGCAAAGGTAAGTGCTTTTGTCTGATTTTAGTATATTTGCAAACTTAAATTAAATAAAAAACAAAATGAAAAGAAATCTTATTGTATTATTAACTATACTGGTTTGCGGTCTGACTGCTTGCAAGCCGGGACAAAAGAAAGAGGAAGATATGGAAAAAGAAACGAAGCTGAAGATTGAAACAAGTGCGGGTGACATCACCGTGAAACTGTATAATGAAACCCCGAAACATCGTGATAACTTTATCAAGCTGGTGGAAGACGGCACGTATGAAGGTACGCTGTTCCACCGTGTCATCAAGGACTTTATGATACAAGCAGGTGACCCGGAATCGAAGAAGGCTCCGAAAGGCAAGATGCTGGGGGCAGGCGACGTGGGTTATACCGTTCCTGCCGAATTTGTTTATCCGAAGTATTTTCACAAAAAAGGTGCTTTGTCGGCTGCACGCCAGGGTGATGAGGTGAACCCTGACAAGGCATCATCCGGCTGCCAGTTCTACATTGTGACCGGAAAAGTGTATAATGACTCTACCTTGCTGGGGATGGAACAGCAGATGAATCAGATGCGCTTGAACAATGCTTTCAACGCGTTGGCGCAGAAACACATGAAGGAAATCTACAAGATGCGCAAGAATAATGACCAGGACGGTCTGATGGATTTGCAAGATTCCTTGATTGCGCAGGCAGAGGCTCAGGTTGCCAAGGAACCGGAGTTCAAGTTTACCCCCGAGCAGGTGAAGGCTTATACTACCGTGGGCGGTACTCCACATTTGGACGGTGCATATACCGTGTTCGGTGAAGTGCTGGAAGGTATGGATATTGTTGATAAAATACAGAAGGTCAAGACTGACCGTAACGACCGTCCCGAAGAGGATGTGGTTATTAAAAAAGTGACAGTGATAGATTGATGATAGATTCTGTCATTCCATTTTATGAAGATAAACAAAAAGATATTTGACAACGGTCTGCGGTTGGTGCACAATGAGGACACCAGCACGCAGATGGTTGCCTTGAATATTGTTTATGACGTGGGTGCCCGTGACGAACATCCCGAGCATACGGGCTTTGCCCATCTGTTCGAGCATCTGATGTTCGGAGGTTCGGTGCATATTCCTGATTATGACGCTCCTTTGCAATTAGCAGGCGGGGAGAATAATGCATGGACCAATAATGATATAACCAATTACTACCTGACGGTTCCAAAATCGAATGTGGAAATCGGCTTCTGGCTGGAGTCCGACCGCATGCTGGAACTGGCATTCAGTGAGCAAAGTCTTGAAGTGCAGCGTGCGGTAGTGATGGAGGAATTTAAACAACGTTGCTTGAACCAGCCGTATGGTGATGTGGGACATCTGCTTCGTCCTTTGGCTTATCAAACGCATCCTTATCGCTGGCCTACTATCGGGAAAGACCTCTCTCACATTGCCAATGCCACGCTGGACGAGGTAAAGGAATTCTTTTTTCGTTTTTATGCACCTAATAATGCAGTGCTGGCCGTTACCGGAAATATTTCGTGGGAAGAAACGGTTAGGCTGACAGAAAAATGGTTTGCTCCCATTCCCCGTAGGAATGTGCCCGTAAGGCAATTACCGCAAGAAGTTGTACAGACGGCAGAACGCCGGCAGACGGTGGAACGGAATGTTCCTCTGGATGCTTTGTTCATGGCTTATCACATGTGCAGCCGTGAGGATGCCGATTATTATGCCTTCGATATTCTGTCGGATATTCTGAGCAATGGACGTTCCAGTCGCTTGACCCGCAGGCTGGTGCAGGAGCAAAAGCTCTTTTCCAGTCTCGATGCCTATATCTCCGGTACACGGGATGCCGGACTGCTGCATATCAGTGGAAAACCATCTGCAGGCGTATCTTTGGAACAAGCCGAGGCTGCTGTCCGGAAAGAGTTGGAAGAGTTGAAATCCGGGTTTGTTGGAGAACAAGAATTGGAGAAAGTAAAGAACAAGTTTGAGTCTACACAGATATTCGGCAACATCAATTATCTGAATGTTGCCACGAATCTTGCCTGGTTTGAACTGACCGGACAGGCAGAAGACATAGACCGTGAAGTGGACAATTACCGCTCTGTGACAGCAGAACAGCTTCATAGGGTCGCCCAACAGACCTTCCGCGATGAAAACGGGATTGTGCTTTATTACCAAAAAGAAAACCTTTAGTATGAAAAAATTATTTGATACGTATAAGCAGCACTATAAAGCATTGCTTCTCCTGGGGCTGCCCATTGTGGTGGGGCAGTTGGGAGTCATTGTGCTTGGTTTTGCCGATACGCTGATGATTGGGCATCACAGCACGGAGGAACTGGGTGCCGCTTCTTTCGTAAACAATCTGTTTACTCTTTGCATTATTTTCAGTACGGGCTTCAGCTACGGGCTGACACCGGTTGTAGGGGGCTTCTACGGTAACCGCCGCTTTGCCGAGGCAGGGCAGGCGTTGCGGTGTAGCCTGGTTGCCAATGTGCTGGTGGCTTTGTTGCTGACTCTTGTCATGGCTGTTCTCTATTTCAATGTGGAGCGGCTGGGACAGCCCGGAGAATTGTTGCCTCTAATCAAGCCTTACTATCTGGTGTTGCTTGCTTCACTGGTCTTTGTCATGCTGTTCAACGGTTTCAAACAGTTTACGGACGGCATCACCGATACCAAGACGGCCATGTGGATTCTGCTCGGAGGGAATGCGCTTAACATCGTAGGAAACTATATACTTATCAATGGAAAGCTGGGCTTTCCGGAGATGGGACTGCTTGGTGCGGGTATCAGCACCTTGTTCTCCCGCATTGTGATGGTGGTGGTCTTTGCGGCGATTGTGCTTCGCGGCCGCCGGTTTATCCGTTACAGGCTCGGCTTCATGCGGCTGGGGTGGTCGATGCCGATGTTCAGGAAGCTCAATGCACTGGGCTGGCCCGTGGGTATGCAGATGGGTATGGAGACCGCTTCCTTCAGTCTGAGCGTCGTCATGGTGGGCTGGCTGGGGACACTTGCATTGGCATCGCACCAGATTATGTTGACTATCTCCCAGTTTACCTTTATGATGTTTTACGGTATGGGGGCGGCGGTTGCCGTGCGTGTCAGTAACTTTAAAGGGCAGGGAGACGGACAGAATGTGCGCCGTTCGGCGTATGCAGGTTTCCACATTATCCTTTGTATGGAGGTGGTGTTGCTGGGTATCGTCTTTGCGCTTCGCGGTCAGGTAGGGGGATGGTTTACGGACAATGCGGAAGTGTCCGGCATGGTTGCCGCTCTCTTCTTCCCGTTCTTGATTTACCAGTTCGGCGATGGGTTGCAGATTAACTTTGCCAATGCCCTGCGCGGCATCTCGGATGTGAAACCGATGATGATTATTGCATTTATATCCTATTTTATTATATCTTTGCCCGTAGGGTACCTTTGCGGTTTCGTTTTCGGTTGGGGGCTGACGGGAGTCTGGATGGCTTTCCCGTTCGGACTGACCAGTGCGGGAGTGATGCTGTGGTTGAGGTTCCGTAAACAGACCAGGGAAAGGATTTGATAGTATGAATAATGTCTCCAAAGTAAAGATTGCCGTAGGCTACACTTTGTTGCTGGCGGTATTGTTTTTTTCCTTGTTTTTCGTACACCGGGAAATGGAGAACCTTATTCTTACTGATGACCGCGATGTACAATGGACAGACAGCGTGCTTGCCTTGATACGCGAGAAGGATACCAATACGATAAAAATGCTGCGCACGCTGAGTGAGGCGAATGACAGCATGGTATCCACCAGTGACATTGAGCAGATAATTGCCCAGCAGGACTCGGTAGTGACCCAGCAGCGTGTGCAGCACCGTATCATTACACATCGGGATACCGTCGTGACACGCCCTCGGAAGAAGGGGTTTTTCCGTCGTTTGGGTGAAGTGTTTGTCCCCCCAAAGAAAGATACGGCTATCCAGGTAAAGACCTCCCTTGAATTTGCAACGGATACGGTGATTGAACCCTATAATCCGGCCGATTCTTTGCATGAGAAACTGCGTGCCGTGGCCCAGCAGAAAAAAGCTGTAAACACTGTTATACAGCGACGTAAACGATATCTGCAACGCTTGGACCATATGCTGACCGCTCGTATTGACAGCTTGCTGAAAGATTACGAGACGGAAACTCTGCTGCGTGCACGGACGGAAACCGAGTATCAACAAGCGGTCCGACGCCGTTCGGCCAAGATTATCAGTGGCATTGCCGTAGGTGCGGTGTTGCTTTCCGCTTTTTTTCTTATTATCATCGGCCGCGACATAACCCGAAGCAACCGTTACCGTCGTGAGTTGGAAGAGGCCCGTCGTCGTGCCGAGGATTTACTCGCTGTCCGTGAAAAACTGATGCTTGCCATTACCCATGATTTCAAAGCCCCGCTCGGTTCTATTATGGGCTATGCCGACTTGCTTTCCCGTCTGACGGTGGATGAGCGTCAGCGGTTCTATCTGGACAATATGAAAACCTCATCGGAACATCTGCTGAAGCTGGTCGTTGATTTGCTCGACTTCCATCGTCTTGATTTGAACAAGGCCGAAATCAACCGGGTCACCTTTCATCCTTCCCGCCTGCTTGAAGAGATACACGTCAGTTTTGAACCACTTACGGCTGCCAAAGGACTGGCGCTTCATTGCGACATTGCCCCGGAGCTGGGCGGTACCTATATTTGCGACCCCTTGCGTCTGCGCCAGATTATCAACAATTTGCTGTCCAATGCCGTGAAGTTTACGGACCAAGGCAGTGTTACCATGACTGCCCGTTACGAGGACCGTCGACTGGTAGTTGCCATTGCTGATACCGGTAAAGGTATGGAACCTGCCGACCGGGAACGTATCTTCCAGGAGTTTACCCGCTTACCGGGTGCTCAGGGTAAAGAGGGGTTTGGACTCGGACTTTCCATTGTCCGTATGCTGGTACAGTTGCTTGAAGGCACGATTGATGTAGACAGTGTGCCAGGCAAGGGAAGCACTTTCACCATATATATTCCTATCTATCCCGTAAGGAGTGAAGGACGGAGAATGAAGGATGAAGAATCGGGATGTGCTGCCACGCCGAATGGCAATTCTTCATTCCCCGTTCCTCATTCTTCACTGAAGAATGTCCTCCTTATCGATGATGACCGTATTCAGCTTACCCTTACTGCCGCCATGCTTCAGCAGAGTGGTATAAATTCTGTCTCTTGTTTACAACTGGATGAACTGCTGGATGCCTTGCGCACTGCAACCTTTGATGTTCTGCTTACTGATGTGCAGATGCCTGCTATTAATGGTTTTGATTTACTGAAACTGCTTCGTGCTTCGAACATACCGCAGGCACAGTCTGTTCCGGTGATTGCTGTCACTGCCCGCAGTGACATGCAGCGTGAGGAATTTACGGTGCATGGATTTGCCGGATGCCTGCATAAGCCGTTTACCGTCAGTGAATTGCTACATGAATTGAATATGGAGGACAAAGGGATGGAGGTTACGGAAGTTTCGGAAACTTCGGCTTGCCCGGGGTATAAATTCTCTTCGCTCACTGCTTTTTCGGTCGATGACCCCGAGGCGGCAAAGTCCATTCTGGAAAGTTTTGTGGCTGAAACCCGCCTCAATGCGGAGCGTTTGCAGAAGGCTGTGGAGAATGCGGATGTGGACGAGATGGCTGCTGTCTCCCACAAAATGATTCCCCTCTTTACTTTAATTGGAGCAGCGGAACTGGTTGCATTGCTGAAACTGTTGGAAACTTCTCATGGAGTGCCTTTTACCGGAGAGTTGAAAGAACACGCCCTTGCCGCCCTCGTTTTGATAGAGGATGTCATTACTCAGGCAACAGCTTTTCCGTAATGGGGGAACAGAGAAGAATACGTGATTTTTCTCTGTCGGGAACCAAATGTCGAAAGAAATTGTTTACTTTGTAGGACTTTTAAATACGATGAAAGATTGACGTTCCGATGAGAAGAAAATGGTTGAGAACAGCACTGTGGGTGTTGCTTACTCCTATTATACTGTTTATAATATTGATGATATTGCTTTATGTGCCTCCCGTACAGAATTTGATACGGAAGCAGGCTACGGCAATTGCATCAGATGCTACGGGTATGGACATATCCGTGGAGCGGATTGACCTTCGCTTTCCTTTGAATTTATTGGTCCGCGGTGTATTGGTGGTACAGCCTGCCGACAGTGCTGTTGATGTGCAGCATCCCGATACCTTGCTGAATCTTGGAAGTTTGAACGTACGGGTACAGGCATGGCCTTTACTCAAAGGGAAAGTGGAGGTGGATGACATTACCTTGAAACAAGTTGCTGTCAACTCCTCCAATTTAATGGAAGGTATGTGCATCAAAGGAGTACTGGGGCATTTCTTTTTCGAAAGCCATGGCATAGACCTTACAAAAGAAGATGCCATCCTCAATAATATAGAATTGAGCGATACCCATGTGCAGGTGATGCTTGCAGATACCACTGAGACTCCCAAGGACACTACTGACACTGCGTTAAACTGGAAAGTCACACTCCATACTCTGAAGTTGAAGAACGTCTCGGTCGATTTACAGATGCCATTGGACTCCATGGGGCTGAAAGCCCATATAGGAGATGCTGAGATTGCGGACGCTGCTGCCGACCTGAAACACCAGTTCTATGGCTGGAGAAAATTCCTGCTGACTGGAACTTCTGTCAATTATGATACCGGTGGCCCGGGGAGTGCGATAGGCTTCGACCCCTCGCACATTGCTCTTCGCGACATTCGCCTGGGCATTGATTCTGTGATGTACTACGGCAGAGATATGAATGCCGTTATCCGGGAATTTTCCATGTATGAGCGTTCCGGTTTGAGTGTAACTTCCCTGACCGGGCGGTTGTTTGCCGACTCTACCGTTATCCGTATCCCTTCTTTGAAGTTGCTGACACCTCATAGTGAGATGAACCTTACGGCACAGACTTACTGGGAACTGATAAATATACCTACCACCGGCCGTTTGACAGCCCGTTTCAATGCCCGTATCGGCAAACAGGATGTACTGCTTTTTGCCGGTGGCTTGCCGGAAGCTTTCAAGGAAGCCTATCCGTTCCGTCCGTTGGTGATTCATGCCGGTACGGAAGGAAACCTGAAGCAGATGCAGATTTCCCGTTTTACGGCTGAGCTGCCCGGAGCCTTTTCGTTGAGTGGGGGAGGAGAATTCTGGAACCTGACCGACAGTGTGAAACGCAATGGAAACATGGACTTCGAGATGCATACGCAGAACTTGAACTTCCTGACCGGACTAGCTGACATTGCTCCCGATGGCTCCGTCATCGTGCCGGACAGTATGCACCTTGCGGCACGTGTCGGTATGGAGGGGGCGCAGTGCACTGCCGCCCTGAAACTGCAGGAGAAGGAAGGCGCCTTGAATCTGGATGCCGCCTATAATCTTGCTACGGAAGCCTACCATGCCGACCTTGCCATCAACAACTTGCAGGTGCATCACTTCCTGCCCAAGGACTCTATTTATACTCTTACGGCAAAGATGTCCGTTAAGGGACAAGGGGTGGATGTGGCATCACGAAAAACCGTGGCCGCTTTGAATGCCTCCTTGGAAAAACTACAGTATGGCCATTGGGACATTTCCGGTGTAGATGTGCATGCCGGACTCAAGTCATCCGTTGCTACCGTCCGTCTTGCCAGCGATAATGTCCTTCTCAAGATGCAGGGAAATGCGGATATGCGTCTTGACCGCAGCTATCTGGATGGCGCTTTGGATTTGAATGTGGAAGAGGTGAATCTGCATAAGCTGGGTTTGGTGCCCCGACCGTTGAAACACCCGTTTGCCTTTACAATGGGAGCGGAGGCACGTCATGATTCTCTCAAGTTGAGGCTTGATGCCGGTGACTTGAATCTGCGTTTCCGCGCTCACAGCACGTTGAAGAAGTTGATGGAACAGTCGGATAAATTTGTCTCTATCCTGACAAAGCAGATTGATGAACGGCGTTTGGACCATGCCGCTTTGCGCCAAGTCCTTCCTTCAGCGGGCATGCATCTGGAAGCCGGTAACCAGAATCCCGTCAGCTATTTCCTGGCTGCAAAGGGTATTTCCTATAATGATTTCAAACTGAGCTTCGGATTTACTCCGCAAGTCGGCATCAATGGACGTACAGCTGTTCACGGATTGCGCATGGACTCCTTGCAGCTCGATACGATATTTTTTACAGTGAAGCAGGATACTGCCCGCATGAAGTTGCAAGGTGGTGTCATAAACGGTCCCAAGAACCCGCAGTTTGTGTTCCGTAGCACACTGACGGGTGAAGTCCGTAATGAAGATGCGGAACTGACTGTGGATTATGTGAATGGAAAAGGGCAGACCGGTGTTCTATTCGGTATTAATGCCCGTCCGTTGACCGAAGGACACGGTCGCGGTAATGGTGTGCTGCTGAACCTTATTCCTGCCGAGCCGATTATCGCTTTCCGTAAATTCCACTTTGCGGACAATAGTAACTGGATTTATCTGCATAAGAATATGCGCGTCTATGCCAATATTGATATGGACAGCGACGATGGTCTGTGTTTCCGTATGCAATCCGACAAGAATGATACCCTTTCCTTGCAGAATATAAACGTAGAACTGAGCCGATTGCGCTTGGATGAACTTACGGAGGTACTTCCTTATATGCCCCGGCTTACGGGATTGTTCTCTGCCGAAGCAAATTATATACAGACTGCCACTTCCCTGCAGGTGTCTGCCGAAGCCAATGTAGAGAAACTGACCTACGAACGCCAACCGGTTGGAGACATCGGCCTGGGGGCTACCTGGTTGCCGGGCGACAAGAATACGCACTATCTGAATACCTATTTTACATATGATAATGAAGAAGTGATGACCGCCGACGGTATCTTGACGCAGAAGAACGGAAAGGATACCCTGGAAGTGTCCACCCGTTTCGAGCATTTTCCATTGAAGATGGCCAATGCATTCATCCCTGACCAAACGGTGGCCTTTACCGGAGATATTGATGGAGGGCTTTATATTTATGGTTCGCTGGACAAGCCTCAAATGCATGGTGATATTGTTTTGGACAGTGTGTCTGTCTATGCACGCCAGGCGGGAGCACGTTACTGGTTCGACAACCGTCCGGTACAGATAAAGGACAATCAGTTGATATTTGATAAGTTTGCCATTTATACCACCAGCAAGAATCCGTTTACGATTGACGGTAAGGTTGATTTCCGGAATATGGAGCGTCCTACTGCCAACCTCAATCTGCTGGCAGAGAACTATACGTTGCTGGATGCACCGCGTACCCGCGAAAGTCTGGTGTATGGAAAGGTGTTCGTCGACTTGCATGCCACGGTGAAGGGGCCGCTTGACGGGCTCACGATGCGTGGAAACATGAATTTGCTGGGCAATACCAACGTAACCTACGTGTTGACCGATTCCCCTTTAACGGTGGAAGACCGTCTCAGTGGGCTGGTTACCTTTACCTCGTTCACCGATACGACGTCGGTAAAAGCAGATGAGGTTCCTGCCATGTCTTTGGGAGGATTGGAAATGTATATGTCCGTCCATATTGACGATGCTGTCCGTCTTCGTGCCGATCTGAGTCCCGACCGTAGCAAATACATCGAACTGGAAGGTGGCGGTGATTTGAATATGCAGTATACTCCCCAAGGGGATATGAGCCTTACCGGACGCTATACCCTTTCGGGTGGCGTCATGAAATATTCGCTGCCTATCATCCCGTTGAAGGAGTTCCAGTTCAATCCCGGCAGTTATGTGGATTGGCGGGGGAATATTATGAATCCTACGCTGAGCCTGAAGGCTACGGAACGTATGCGTGCTTCTGTGGCCGATGGTGACGGGGACGGTTCGCGCATGGTGAACTTCGATGTTTCCATTTCCATCAAGAACAGGCTTGACGCTCCCGATTTGATATTCGATATTTCGGCGCCCGAAGATGCCGCAGTAGAGAATGAGCTGCAGGCAATGGGTGCAGAAGAGCGTAGTAAGCAGGCCATTGCCATGCTTGCCACGGGTATTTACCTGAACAGTGGTGCCAAAGGAGGAGGTTTGTCAATGGGAGCCGCCTTGAACTCAGTGCTTCAGAGCCAGATAAACTCCTTGGCGGGAGGTATAAAAGGCGCCAATATCAGTGTAGGTGTGGAAGACCGTACCTCTGCTGAAACGGGTGACACGCAGAAAGACTTCAGTTTTCGTTATTCCCAGCGTTTCTTCAACGACCGCGTACAGATAGTCATCGGTGGAAAAGTGTCCACCGGGGCCAATGCCACGAACGATGCGGAATCATTCATTGACAATATATCGCTGGAATACCGTCTTGATGCGTCGGGTACTCGATATGTCCGTGTATTCCATAATAAAAACTACGAAAGCATACTCGACGGTGAGATAACCGAAACGGGTGTCGGCCTTGTGCTGCGCCGGAAGATGGACCGATTGAGTGAACTCTTCATCTTCAGGAAGAAAAAGATAAAACCGGAGGCTGAAAATAGCGATATGAAAAAGTAGGAATGTGATATGAAACGACTGATATTATATATTGCAGGATTGATATTTCTGGCAGGTTGCTCCACCACGAAGCACTTGCCCGAGGGGGAGATACTCTATACCGGCCAAAAGCCGATGATTGTATTGAACCGCAGTGAAACGTCTGTTGGTGAGATTGCTATGGAAGAGGTGGAAGCCGCCCTTGCTACGGCACCGAACAATTCGTTGCTGGGAAGCTCTACTATCCGCTATCCCTTTCCTTTCGGACTGTGGATTTACAATGGTTTCCAGAAGTATGAGAAGGGATTCGGAAAGTGGATATTCAATAAATTTGCCGCCACTCCGGTGCTTATGTCTACGGTGAATCCCGATATACGCCAGAAGGCGGCGGTTAACTTGCTGCGCGATTATGGCTATTTCAACGGAAGCGTCAGCTACAAGACATTTATCGACCCGAAGGACTCGCTGAAGGCAAAGTTGCAATATACGGTGAACATGCGTAACCCCTACTTTATAGATACGGTATATTATCGTGGTTTCAGCGAGCGTACCACTCGCATTATGGAGCTGGGACGCCGACGTTCCCTTATCAGTTCGGGAGAACAATTCAATGTGGCTGATTTGGATGGGGAGCGTACCCGTATCAGTACCCTGCTGCGTAATGTGGGCTGTTATTATTTCCGTCCCGACTACCTGACCTATCAGGCCGATACCATGATAGTTCCCAATGGGCATGTCCAGATGCGCTTGATTCCCGTTCCCGGTATGCCAAAGGTAGCCGAGAAGCAGTTCCGTGTGGGGCGTAAATCCGTCTATCTTCTTGGAAAGCAGGGGCAGGAACCCAATGACAGCATGGATTACAAAGGCTTGACCATACATTACTACAACAAACCTCCGGTACGTCCCAACATGCTTTACCGTTGGTTGAACTATCAAGGTTATCGGCGGAAACGTCAGATACAGGACAGCGCAGGTATTGCCCGCCAGCGTTCTATGCAGAGTTTGTATAGTTTGTACCGTCAGACCCGTATTCAGGAGCGTCTGGCAAGCGTCGGTATTTTCCGTTATGCGGAGATGCAGTATATACCGCGTGATACGGCGTTTGTGTCTGATACATTGGATGTGAGGGTCATTGCCGCGCTCGATAAACCCTACGATGCGGAGTTGGATTTTAATGTCACCATGAAGAGCAATAACCAGACGGGACCGGGTGCCGCTTTTACGGTGACGAAGAACAATGTCTTCGGTGGCGGTGAAAGCTGGAATGTGAAGTTGAACGGTTCGTACGAATGGCAGACGGGCAAGGCAAGTTCTTCCTTGATGAACAGTTATGAACTGGGTATCTCCACTTCGCTTATCTTTCCGCGCGTGGTGTTTCCTAGGATGGGCGACCGTGAGTATGACTTCCCGGCTACAACGACTTTCCGTTTATATGCCGACCAGATGAACCGTGCCAAGTATTATAAGCTGTTGGCTTTTGGCGGTAATGTCACTTATGACTTCCAGCCCAAATCGACTTCCAGGCACAGTATAACTCCTTTCCGGTTGACATTCAATGTACTGCGCAATCCTACTGCCGCTTTCGATACGTTGCGTGCCGAGAATCCGGCACTCTACGTTAGTTTGCGCGACCAGTTCATTCCTGCCATGGAGTACACCTATACTTATGACAACGCTTCCGTGCGCGGCAAGCGTAACCCCATCTGGTGGCAGACCACCGTTGCGTCGGCCGGTAACCTGACTTCTGCCGTCTACCGTATTTTCGGCAAGCCGTTCAGTGAGGAAGGAAAGAAGCTTTTCGGGGTACCTTTTGCACAGTTCTTGAAGCTGAACTCGGAATTCAGGTACCATTACCGGATAGACAAGAACCAGATGATAGCCTCGCGTATTGCCGGAGGGGTGATATGGTCGTATGGCAACGCTACGACTGCACCTTATACGGAACAGTTCTATATCGGCGGTGCCAACAGTGTGCGCGCCTTTTCTGCACGCAGTATAGGTCCGGGCGGCTATCCTCCCGAGACGGATAGGAAATATACCTATATCAACCACGTGGGTGATATTCGCATAGAAGCCAATATCGAGTATCGCTTCCGTATGATTGCCGACTTGCATGGAGCGGTGTTTCTGGATGCCGGCAATGTATGGCTGATGCGTAAGGACGAAAATCGCCCGAACGGTGAGTTCACCTTGAAGAATTTCCCGAAACAGATTGCTTTGGGTACGGGATTCGGCTTACGCTATGACCTGGACTTCCTTGTTTTCCGTCTGGATTTGGGTATCGGGCTTCACGACCCGTATGATACCGGAAAGTCGGGATATTACAATATTCCTAAGTTCAAGGATAGTATGGCACTGCATTTTGCCATCGGTTATCCGTTCTAAATGTACGTTTTTGAACGGATAGTGGTAAAGAATGAACTAAAACTCCCTTTTGTCAGACATAAATTTTTGTACATTTGCAACCGTTATCAACTATGATACACTAACCTTTTTAAATAATAACTAATATGAAACCAACTTTATTCTTATTGGCAGCCGGTATGGGCAGCCGTTATGGTGGCTTGAAACAATTGGACGGATTGGGACCGAATGGCGAAACTATCATGGATTATTCTATTTACGATGCCATCAATGCCGGTTTTGGCAAGCTCGTTTTCGTAATCCGTAAAGATTTTGAACAGGACTTCCGCGACAAGATTATTTCCAAATACGAAGGCCATATTCCCTGCGAACTGGTATTCCAGTCCATAGATGACCTTCCTGAAGGCTTCACCTGCCCCGAAGGCCGTACCAAACCTTGGGGAACCAACCATGCTGTAATGATGGGTGCCGATGTAATAAAGGAACCGTTTGCTGTTATCAATTGCGACGATTTCTACGGTCGTGACTCCTTCCAGGTAATGGGCAAATTCCTTGCAGCCCTTCCCGAAGGCTCCAAAAACGTATATTCCATGGTAGGCTTCCGCATCGGCAATACGTTGAGCGAGAGCGGTACCGTATCCCGTGGATTGTGTGGAACGGATGCGAACAACCTGCTGACTTCCGTAGTGGAACGTACCAAGATTCAGCGCATGGACGGTGAGGTGAAGTACATCGACGATAACGGTGAATGGACTGCCACTCCCGAGACGACTCCGGTCAGCATGAACTTCTGGGGTTTCACTCCCGATTATTTTGCTTACAGTGCAGAGTTTTTCAAGAGTTTCTTGAGCGACCCGAAGAATATGGAGAACTTGAAAAGCGAATTCTTCATCCCGCTGATGGTGGATAAGCTGATTAACGATGGCACTGCTACCTGCGAAGTGCTTGATACAACCAGCAAGTGGTTCGGTGTGACTTATCCCGAAGACCGTCAGAGTGTAGTCGACAAGATTCAGGCTTTGGTGGATGCGGGCGAGTATCCTGCGAAGCTGTTCTGAGTTTGTTAACCAAAGGCAGATACCCGTTGGGGCTTATTCTCTGATTATAATCGGACAATAGATTCGCATGCCTCCGCTACTGCCGGATGGTGGGTGACGAAGATACATGTTTTGCCTGCGCAGTCTCTGCGCAGGTTTTTTATTAACAGCCGTTCCGTGTCGGGGTCGAGGGCAGAAGTGGCTTCATCTAAAAGAAGAATGTTTCCGGGGCGTAGCAGAGCGCGGGCAATGGCGATGCGTTGGGCTTGTCCTTCACTGAGTCCACCACCTCGTTCGCTGAGTGGGGAGTCTACGCCGTCGGGAAGGTGGAAGACGAAGTCGGCGGTGGCGGTTTGCAGGGCTTGATATATGGCTTCTTGAGAAGCTTGTGGGTTTCCCATCAGCAGGTTGTCACGGATAGTTCCGCTGAAAAGGGTATTGCCTTGCGGGACATATACGAAGTTCTTGCGGGTTTGCGGAGAGACGGTATGACTGGTTTCAAGTGGATGTTTGGCGGGTATCAAGAGTATCTGTCCCTCTTGTGGCGTTGCCAGTGCCAACAATAGCCGGATGAGCGTTGTCTTTCCTTTTCCTGTTTCTCCGACTATAGCTATGCAGCTA
>OJMO01001021.1_pt1 | contig 18363 bp, 30 predicted proteins | sample 1597241 | NCBI WGS metagenome assembly OJMO01 (sample SAMEA2452129, study PRJEB22498) | human gut metagenome | biome: human feces; feature: human gut; material: feces | place: Australia | collected 2012 | reverse complement strand
GAAAATTCCTCCATTTCAGCAGCAGTATAAGCTCCTGCTGGCAATACCGACAAACGGTGACGACAGTTTGGGTGTATAGTACTGTAACCGCTTATCAAAGCTGTATCATAAAGATAGGGAAAATGCAATGCTTGACCTTTAGAACCTTTGTATTTGCCATTGGCAGCTTCTTTCGTGAGGGCATAAACTCTGCCCTGATACATCGAGCAGACTTCACAGGTAGGGCTATGTTCTGTAAATCTTACAAGGTCATAGCCCCAGTCTTGTCCTTGTATAACTTTAGCTTTATTTTGAGTTTCTGCAGTAGTTGAGCGAGCAACAGTTTCGGCATATTTTTCAATCGGCATTTTCGTACCGTTGGCATATTCTACTGCTATCAGATTTTGCTGTTTAAGTTTATCCTGAAGATTCTTCTGCATTTCTCTGATTGTCTGACCTGTTGTGAGCTTTTCTGCTGTCGCTTCAACGCCTGCCTCTCTGACTGCGTCCTGAACTCTGCGACCAACAATGTTAATTGCCTTGTTTAAGTCGATATTAGCGTTTTGAGTAATAAGTTCAATCTGACTTATGTTAAGTTCGCTGAACATATTAAACAATCTTGGTGCGGTATTGTCTTTTAGTAAGTCATCAATTAAGTTTTGCAAGCCTGTTTTGTAGTTTTCTTTGATGAGCTGTTCAACAAGTGCTTTTGAAGATTTTTTCAGCTTTTTAAGCTCCTTTTGAATTTGTCTTAAAAGTGACCTTTCATAAGCTGTTGCCGAGCCATAAGTCTGCTTACGCTTGATTATCTCAACAAGCTTTTTCTGTGCCTTCTGATATGTTTCAATCAGTCTTTTCTGCGTATTCATCAGATACCCTCGATAGGTTCAAGGGCAGGTTCTTCTAAGCCAACGCTTGAATCAATATCATCAGAGCGTATCATAGCAAGCTCCGCATCTGTATCAGCAGCGGACATATCATCAAGTCTTTGAATCGCTGTATACTGCGACAGTGTAGCTTTTCCGCCTGTACGAACTGACATGATTTCAGCGTCCTCTGCTGGGTCGGCAGGTAAGCCGTCATGCCATGTTATAGTGATTTCTTCTGGTGCAATTTCTGTTCCCATAATTTCAGCACTTGCAGATATAATTTTCTTCAAAGTTGGGTCGAAACGATTTGCAAGTCGGCGTGCTTTGGCGAGTGGTGACATCATCAATCGTCTTAAAGCCGAACCGCTTGGAACATCACCTGCCTTATTCGTCAAATCTCCAAATACGGCAGAACCCATTTCTGAAATTGTATAAAGCTGATTTGTGAGAAGCTCAATCTGCTTGAAATTTGCGTCCATACTTGCGTCCCAGACAAGATATTCTGGCTTTACTGTATCACTATCACAAGGGAAATAATCTCCAACCTTTAAACGCCAGTTGCCTGTTACTTCGTCCATTTCAAGTGCTGATTGCGGACCCGTCATACTTGGACTTGCAAATTTATCAAGTACCTTGCTTATTTGCGATACTCTGACAATGATTTCAGCAACAATACTGTCAATCGGTTCATAATCATCATGACCATATATATTGTCACTTGTAAGCAGATTTGATATACGATAAACAGGGCAGGTATGCATTGAGGTTTCAAGGCTAAGTTCCTGCTTTTGAGTAATTTCTCTGCCAATTTTAAAGCTGCCTGGTTTGCCATTAAGCTCATAATTATGAGCTTCGCACTTTTCGGGCTCATCTGGTTTATGTATCTGTACCTTTAGCCCATATTGCTTTTTTGCTGTATCAATAAGATATACCCAAGCAAATATATGATATTGAAACTGCCTTATATTATCTTGATTGACAACAGGAAACCACATTGCAGGACTTACCACATCAATGCTTGGCAAACCTTTATCGTTGCATGATAAAAGCATAATAGCATCGCCATAGCGTGATACATCAATGCAACTAATATATGCACAGCCGAATAAATCTGTATCAAGCAGTATTTTGTCAATAACTTTTTGCTTGTTATCATCGGCAACAGTAACCTTTGGCGGTTCGCCGAATACAAGGTCAGCGGTTTTCACACTCAGCAGTCTTTGATAGTTAAACACAGTTCCATATGATACAACTCTGTCGAAATTGCCGACTACTCTTTCAATTCTGCGAAACTGCTCCTTGTAGACTTCTGCGTGGTTGTTTTCAAACAATTTTCTGTGGTCAAGATATGTTTCCAGTCTATATCTTTCACTGTCTGGCGGAAACGCCTTGCCACGCTCTAAAAATGATAAATCTGTAAGCATATTACCTCCTGAGTTTTACAATGCCTGGCAAGCCGTGCTTTGCAAGTACGGTCGAACAAAAATAGCGTATATCGTCCATTGCATGGTCATGTTCCTTCAAAGGTTTGTCTTCGCCTGTTTTTTGTGAGTGCTGAGTATCCCAGACATAGCTTGCAAACTCCGCAAATGTATTTGTACAGCAGTCATTAAACATAATCAAGCCTTGTTGTATGCAAGTGGCGGTTAATCGTATGCCATCAAGTACAGCATTATTGGCTTTATGGACAGTATACCTGCCATGCTTGCGGATAACAGTGATAAAGCTTGCCGCCGACGGGTCAACGATTATAGCCGTTATTGGCAGTCTGTCAATTAGCTTAACTACCTCGCTGTAATATTCCTCATCTGTTTTCTGTGCCTTTTTATTTCTTCCGTCATAATAATACTCTCTTATGCGATACCATACACCGCCACACATTCCCCATAATCCTGCCGAAAACGGGTTCAATGTACCGTAGTCTATGCTGACATAATATTGAGAGTAGTGTCGCTCATCAGTCGGAGCAACGCATTTTTCTTTGCTGAACATTGGATAAATCAAGCCGTCAGCAGATACCCAGCGACCGAGTATATAGCGTTCAAAAAAGTTGCCTGTATACAAGCTGTAATATCGGCTTTTGACTTCTTCGGAAAGAGTCAAGTTATCGTCCATAGTAAAATGCAGATACAAGGCTTTTTTCTCATCTGCTTTTTGAATCCATTCTTGGTAGAACCAGTGATACGGATTGTCAGGGTTGCAGTTGAACCAAAAGCGTGAGCCTGTTACGGAACAACGACCTAAAGCCTGTTCGACAAAGGAACGAGGCATAAGGGCAACCTCATCAAGCATAACGCCTGCAAGCGTAATACCCTGAATCAAGTCCTGACTTGATTCGTCCTTACCACCAAAAAGATAAAAATAATTATAGCGTTCACCTTTCTGAATAACAATAAGGTTTTCCGAGCGTTTGTCCTGAATTACATATCGCTTTCGTATCATATCCAAAAGTGGTTTTATGACATTTCTGCGGCACGAACCAACTGTTTTACCACAAACAGCAAAGTTACAGCCATCAAAGTTTGTCATAGCCCACAGTACAAAGGAAAGCGACATACTCATTGTCTTGCCTGAACGGATAGAACCATCAGCTATTACAGCATTATACTTTTTACTTATTGCTTCATTAGCCCACCAAGTCATAACTTTAGCTTGCTTATCGCTGAAAGATTTAATTTTCATCAGCGAATACCTCCTTACCACGAGCAAGGAGTGCAGCCGTTAGACCATCATCTTCGGTTTCAAATGATGTTGGCTTAAAGCTATCGAGATATAGCCTTATGGCATTTGTATCTCCAACACGGCATTTTTCAATAAGTGCTTTTCTGATTTCTGTAATTTCGCTTGTCTGATATTTTTCTATTAGTTCTTTTAGTTTTCTGCGAAAGTCCTTGCGTTTAAGCATATCAAGTGAGCGTTCAAGGCTCTGCAAATCTGCAACAATGTCGTAATATTGTTTATTATCAACTGATTCCAATAGCTTGCTAACCTTGTCTATATTCGACATTTAATCACTCCTTAAACATAGTTTAAATAACAGAAACGGCTGACATACTGCAGGACATAGCTTCGCCCCCAGCAACCTGATTTTGTTCGGAAATTAGGTTGCTGTGTTCCTGCAATATGTCAGCCGTTCCCTCCGAGGAGACGAATCAATCCCCATTGTTATCGGGCATTTGTAATACATAAGACAATTTGATTATCTGTTCCTGTCCTGCGATATGCAGTTTCACAACCGCACGCCTGTGGTGTCTTTCGACTTTGATGATTTTATCTTTTAAGTCGAGCAACACTCCGCTTATAACTTCGTAACTGTTCTCCGTTAGCTTGAGTACTGACGGTTCTTTCAGCAAATCGTTTAAGCTTAATATCCATTCTGTTTCTGATTGTGTGAGCGGTTCAGGCTGATGTCCGCCACCAAGCAAGCGGATAACTCCGTTAATGCCTGAAAGTATGTAATACTGCGACCAAGAGTACATCATCCTAATAAACACATAGCCTGAAAATACGATATACTGCTTGCTTATCCACTGCTTTGCTCTGTGTATCTGTCTGTTTTCAATCGTAACAACCGCCTCAACACCTCTGCGGAGTAATTCCTTTTGTACATCAAGCTCTGAACCAGTCTGCACCTGCAAGACATACCATTTATTATTTTCCATCATTTGCAGTACCTCCTTTGACTTTGTGCTTGATACGCATAATTTCCTCCTGCAGCTCTTTGTATAGACGAGGGTTGTCGTGCTTGAGGGTTTCATACAAGAGAGTCTGATTGCTTTCAATTGCAATTTCTTCATCACTTTTCACCTTAGTGTCGATACCCTTTTTATATGCAACTGCCCTTGCAAGTGCCGTTGCTTGACTTAGCAATTTATCTGCCGACACCTCATTCCAGTGTTCATCATCAAGTGCAGCCACTGCATCATAAACCTTTTGGCTTGCTAATCTTAAAATAGCCTCCGCAGGGTCAAGGTCAGGATAACGCTCTGTTTCAGTTAAAATCATTCTGAAATTTTCTTGAGCAATGCGAAGCTGTTCCGCATTAGCAAGAAATCTTTTTGCATATCTGCACACGCTTGCCTGTGAGAGTGTAACTTCGTTTTTTGCAAGGTACTTGCATATCTCACGATAACTTTCACCTGACATCAGCATTTGGTCTACTGTATCCTTAAGAGCTGGCTGGAGCTTGTCAATAGAACCAACTATTCTTCTTTTGCGGCTCATAGCTTACACCTCAATCAAATCATCTTCAAGCTTTCCTGCAAGTAATCTGATACCTTTTTCTGTCAGCTTTGCCTCAAGATGCACATAGTCAACATCAGCAATCTCAGCAATCTGCTTGCTTGTGACACGCCTCATCTGTATATATCCTGCCTCTGATAAGTAGTTCAAGCTATCAAGATATTCGTTTTCAGGCATATCTTCAAGAGCGTACTTAACTTCTTCAAGTTTTTCATATTTATAGCGTAGCAAATTGATTGTACGCAATACACGACCGTTATTTTTAATAAATCTTCCAGCCCTCATTTTTGCAATTGCGTTATCCATTGTTTTCACCCTTTCTTAGACAGCTCAATGAGCATATCGTAAATTTTATCCATTTTATCGTCTGTTTTTGCCTGAGAACGATAAAAATCCGCTTTACTTAAAGTGTTTTCTTTGATTTCTTCGACATCTTTTTGCAATTTGTCCATACTTGTTGCCGTATCGGATTTAAGCTCTTTAAATTCTTCTTTTGTAACATAAGTAAGCATTATATGGTTAATATCAGCCTCGTGCTGGTCTTGCTTTGACATTGTTCTTTTTAAAAAATAGCCTATTATGCCGATTGCTATTGTCACCGCAAGCCCAACGAGCCACCAGGTGTCTGCTCCGAATTCCATTTTTTCACCACCAAACGAAAAAGGTATCATTAAGTCTTAACTTAATGATACCTTAAATCTTTGAAGTAAAATATATGAAATATTTCTCTTTTTTTCTTCAATTTTTACCATAACGAGGTCTGCTCCGAACCATACATTTCATTCATATAATCAGCTACTATAGTTCTTACAGCTCTTTCTGATAAACCGTATTGCTTTGCAAGTGAGGTATAATTTTCGCCGTTAAAGTGTCGTATAATTTCTGCATCACGCTTTATACAAAACAGCTTATCCATTTTTGCAATATAGATATTAGAACCACCATAAAGCTTGACAAGCTCTATATACGCCTTGATTCCGATTGCCTGTGCAATTTCTCGTTGTTCGCCTCTTAGGTCAGAGAGCTGTATTTCAAAACTATCCATATTCACCATCACCCCTCATAGCCTTGCGTTCGGCACTTCTTATGTACCTCTTTATTGCCTCAATCAGCTTGCTGCCCTGTTGGTATGTAAGCCAGACAAGTGGTTTTTCAGGAAGTGCGTCAACACCGACCTCTTTTTTTATTATACCGCACAGCCTTTCGCCGAGTGATTTTGAGCTTTTCTTTTTATCGAATTTTTTCAGCTCATACATTAAATGCCACACCTTGCGTTGCTGTCCTTCACTCATACCGCCTGGCTGTTCCTCATATCTTGCTGTTCGTCTTATCTTTGCAGGAGGTTCTCCAAGATTTTGTATATGTATGCGTTCTGCAAGTTCATGTACAACTGCCTTGTATTCATCATCTGTAAGAGTCTTTATGCTATCCTTGCCTGTTATTGATTCGACAAGCAGATGTAGGTTATCACGCTTATTACCACTTTCAAGTATACCGAGTATTGAGCCCATACCGTATATCCGTTGTATCTGCTGTTTTGTCATAAATTTCAGCTCCTTATTTAATTTTCTTCGCTAATCTCATGCATTGCATATATTGATATTTCTGCTCGTAAAAAATCTGTTCGAGTATGCAGATTCGTCTTTTATCATTTTCTGTCTTTTCATCTCGCTGATATAAAATATCAAGTTCACGCTCAGCATACTCATAGTTTGTTTTACAGCGTTCAGCCATTTTCAACCAAGTTTCCACATAGCCTCACCTACTCAACTGAGATTTTTGTACTCTCATCAACAATCATAGCAGTATCAATAAGCTTTGTTATTTCAGCAATATCACTATCGCTTGTTATACCATTAAGTTCAAGCAAGGTGCTGTAGCTCTGCCAAGCTGCCGCCTCGCTGATGAGATAAGCATATTCATTTGCTTCTTGCTCTGATAAACCGCCGATATTGATAAGATTTTTCTTATCTGTTTCAAAATTTGCACCCTTGAGCTTCTTGGCTAACTTTTTGCGTATTGTATCGTCTACTGGCAACTGAGCAATGGCGTCATTAAGCGATTGCTTAATATATGAGCCTGTCCATACCTTTGTGAGCATACGCTTTGCAGGAGTTGTAAGCGTGTACTTTGTTTCCTCCTTAACTGCGTCGCTATATGCTGCTCCAAATATTTTCTTAAGCAATGTAGGATATGTGAGCTTGAGAGTTTCAGCAATTGTTGCAGTTACTTTATTTCCTTGTTCAGAAGCATATGTAACCGTTTTATACTTTGTATTCTCTAAATCCTTACTGCTTGCAAAAATAATCTCAGCTTCAAGCTTTTCTTTTTCTGCTGTAAGCTCTGTTATCTTCGATTTTATAGTTGTGAGCTGGTCAATCAAGTTTGTATCAATCATCAGTCTTCACCGCCTTGATAATCTTATTTGCACAACTTTTACAAATATGAAGTTTACAATCCTCAACAAATATAATATCTTCGATTGAAGCACAAAAATGACAAGCAGCCACATGAGGAGTAATGACGATTTTTTCACCATCACTTCTTATATCAACTGCTGTGCCGGAGTGTAAGCCCGTTTCAAATCTCATATCTTTCGGTATTGAGATTGAACCGTTTTTCTGAATTTTCTTTGATTTTTCCATAAACATTCTCCTTTATAGGTCAATAATGTCCTTGATATATTCATAGCTTTCTTCGATTTTATATGTAGTGCGACCTTCTGACTTTAATTTTTCACTAAATTGCTTTAATCTTGCTGCTATCTTTAATGCTTTAGCTGCACCAACAGCTTGTAAACTATGCTTTTCCGTCATTGTACGGTGTACAGTCATTATTTGCACTGCTTCAAGCAAATACAATGTACTTCCATAAATATTATTTTTGAATACCTCATCAAATTCTTCTGAAGATTCTGATATAAATTTTTCACGATTCAATGGTTTTTTATTAGGTGGAATAACTCCTTGTTTTTGGAGTTCCTTTTTGATTTTTGCTCGTTCAGCTTTTTCTTTTGCGGTCATTTTTTTAGCCACTACTGCTATACCTCCTTTATAAATCCCTCTTTGAGAGCAATACTTTTGATTTTAGCAAGCGTTGCTGTACCAATTCCACGATAGCCATGCTCTTGAAGATGCTGTATGAAATTTTCTACAGTATTATTAGCTTGAGCTTTATCGGAAAGCGTATCAATAAATTCACAAAGCTGGCTGTCAGTCATTTTTCTAACCTTGACAGCTTTTTCATGCTGAGCACGCTCAAGAGGTGTCTTTTGAAAATTTTTCTTTGCCATTTTATCACTCCTTTAAATTTATCCCCACTCTGCGTTGCCGGGCTTGTGACCGTTCATCAAAAACTGATGAGCCGCATTAAGGTGGGGCATACAGCCCCAAGTATTTTAAAGTGGTTTAACAACTGCGATTATGTCAAAATTTTCCATTATTGTATCCGCAAATTCAATATCATCTTTTGTTGCCATTGATTCAAGTGTTTTCGTGAAGTTTCTCATTGCAACAATTGCCATTGGATGAGTGAGTTGAGTTATTGAAATTCCTCCTAAAAATCTAAAATATAACTGAACTATTTCTGGTATTGTTTCATTTATTACTTCATTATTATCTTCTTTGCACGCTTTGGCTAAAGTTATTGATAATTCAGTAAGTTTACGATTTTCCTGTTCTGTCATTATATTTCCCTCCGTTAATTCATTGTTATTTGCATAGCTGATGCCATTGCAGATAGACCTTCATAGCTGATATTTTGATTATCAAGAGCATTGCTATATACATTTATTGCTCCTCGCAGACCTTGCGGAGAATGTGCAATATTCAGTAAAAATGTTATTTCTTTTTTTCCATGAAGAGCAGGACAAAGCAATTCAATATCGTGATATTCAATGTCTGATGTCAATCTTATTTGTTTTATCTTCGTTCTGTTTGCGATTTGTGCATATGCAGGCTTATTGTTACTGCCAGCTGTCTCAAGATTACCAATAAGACAAATGCCAAGCTGTGGATTGACATCCGAAAAAGCTCTGAGAGCTTCTACTGTCTTAATAGGTAAGTGTTGTGCTTCATCTACAATAAGTACTTTTTCACCAGATAAGGCATTGCTTATTGAAAACCACATATCATCTTTTCTGCTTTCTCTTAACCTGAGTGTTTTGCATATCAATTTCAAACAAGCAACTACACCCGATGTACAAGGGTTCACTGAAATATATATTGCACTATTCGGATAATCCTTAATATATTGTTTCGCAGCCATTGTTTTGCCAATACCTGCATCACCGCTCTCTCTTGCAATACCACCTTTAAGATGACAAAGCCTGATAGTCTTATAAACACCCATAGATATAGATGTTTCAACATATCCAACAGTATTTGTTTTGCTCAAAAGGTTATTTGCTGCTTCTACAGTTTCAAAAATTTCTGTTAAACGAGTTTCCACATTTGCGACATTTCCTTCATACTTGTCTTTAAGATATGTACTAAGAGTCGCAGGACTAAGTCCGATTGCTTTTGCCGCCGAACTAAGCGAACCACTTTCGCTTATATAGTTTTTCAGCTTTTCTTGTAATTGCTTGTTTGCCATAATTACTCATCCTTTCTGTTTCTTGCGTCTTTCAGCACTATGTATCATTCTGTCTATGTCTACATTTGCTCTTGTGCTTCCGCCAACAGCTTCAGGTAATGATTCATCTGCACGCTGTATCGTGATCACAGGATTGGCTGGCGTGATAGAAATTTCCTTATTTCGCTCAACCTCTCTAAGTACAAGGTCAAGAGCAGTGTGTTTACCAAGTACCAATGCTTTTTTAGCTTTGAGTGATTTCTTAACAATGCTTTCATACTCTTTAACCTTATGCATTGCAGCAGATACTTCTTCTTTGCTTGCACCATATTCACATATTGCTGTATTATCAGCAGGTACAGTCATAAGATAGCGGTCTTCAAGGTCGTATATGCGTATTTCACCAATATTGTCAGGGTCATACCTGTAATATACTTTCTTGCCCTGCATATCAAGCAATTCTTTGCTGAAGTAGTCTATACGCTGTCCTGATACTGTAAGATGTACGCCTCTTCTGCCGACAGTCTGAGCTTTTGATGACCTCATAAGCATAAGATTAAGTTCACTTTCTTCAGCAACTCGCTTATGCAATAGATTTTCTTCATAAACCTGCTGTTTTGGTTTACCTTTATCTTTTGCAACAGCTCCGTTATATACATCTCTGTTAAAGTAATACTTAACAATCATCTCTATTTGTTTTGTGAAGTCTATGTCATTCGGAATTCTTCCGCTCTTTAAAATCGTTTTAAGCGATTCTGGCTTTTCAAGTACATTTCCGCCTGTAAATGTTTCAAAAAGACGGCTTATACTATTCTTGAGGTCAAGAAATCTTCGTTCAATAATCTTTGCTTTCGCATTGCGTACAATAGCGTTTGTCATCTTAATGCCAAGACGCTCAAAAATAGGCGGCGGAGTAAATTTATCCTTAGTCGATTTCTTCTGTCTGTGTCCAAGACCACCAACATCAAAGGTCAAAAATTCTCGACCATTATCAACATATATGTTAGCTGGTATCCCGTATTCCATAATACCCTTACGCAATGCAATAAGTGTTGCTTGTGAGCTTGGGTTATTAGTAACATAAATACCTGTTAATATGCCGCTTCGTGCGTCCATAAAGGCTGTAAGGTATAATCTGTGAGTTGTTTTTCCATCCGTAGTCATTACATCGAATGTGTGATTATCTGCAATCCACCATTCATTACTCTCCATATTGTCATATAAGCGTTTGATATATGGAGCATAGCGGTCTTTGAAAGCTTTATCGCCATATCTTCCAAGAGTTTTTAAGCCTTCCGTAATGTCATTTTCTATATGCCTGCAAAATGTTGAGTACGAAGGAATCTGTTCTAATAGATGAGGCTGTTCTTCTCGTGTCCATAACCTGGTATACTCGTAACACTTTTTTACTGGATATTGTCTTTCATCCAAGTAATAGTATAAAAAAGCGTCCCATACAGTGGCAGGTATACTGCTTGCCCCCTTGCGTGTATAACCACGCCCATCAGCAAGAGCCACTTTATCACCTTTTCTTATTGCATTGTATTTGCGTTGCAAAATATCATATGTAATTTTTATATCTGGATATTTTTCAGATACTAACGCTATATATGCCTTGTCAGCTTCCGCCTTACTGCCTTTATATTGATTTCTGTAACTTTGCCAGTTCTCAATTATCAATAACCATGTATTTACCTGATTTCGTTGTTGCTCATTAAGCTCTTCTATTGTTTTGCTTTGAGTACCGTCTGTTTTCTGTTGTTCAGATAATTCCAACCTATGAGATTTTTGATATTTCAGCTGTAATTTAGTGTCGAGTGCTGAGAGCGGTATCAAATACTGCGGTCTGTTCTTATCATTGAGTTCTTTTTTTGCCTTTACAGTTCCACTCAAAGCAGCTTGCCTTAAATATCTTGTACTGCAGCCTTTAAGCTCAGCAGCTTCCTTAATAGTTAAGTATGTTTCCATAATTGTCACCTCATTTCTATATCAATAATTATTAAACTGTTTTTAACTATTGCTTATGCCTTGTTTAAACGACCTGCCATCATCGGAGCAGGGTGGTCAATCTCCTGCTGACCGCCTTGTGGCGGTTTCGGCTGTTTATGCTTCTTGATGTTCATTCTGATTTTGTGCTTCTTGCTTTTGTAGAGGAGGAAAAGTCATCTTTCGTCCTGACCAATAGTTTGATGCTGTGCTTTTCATAAGTTCTCTAAAATCCCTTTCGTCCTTGAGCCCTTTGATAAAGTAATCAAAATCTCTCTTTGTCTTACAAAGTTTCTTGGCTTTTTTGAGCGTACGCTCAATTTTCACGCTTTTAACAAGTGTACCAAATCCCATTTTTATCTCTCCTTATATATTTTCATTGCCCTTAGTGAGCATTTCCTCTATCTGTTTTTTAACCATCGTATCAAGCTTATATATATACATAGCCCAAGCAATACGAGGACTATCATATTTGCTTATTGTGCCTGCTGGCGTTTTGATTATATAATGCTTATTTTCTTTATCGTAAAGTAATTGCATTCCACGATTATCAAACATTTTAACAACCATTGCGTATAAAATCTCCTATTGCTGTACAGGATACTACCCTTTCGCAAAACTTGTGCCTTGCAAAGTGTATGTTATCCGTATAAACTCCACAATATGGGTCACCATCATTGTCTAAATACCAGACTACATATGGTTCAGCGGCATACGGATTGTATGCAAGTACCACCTTATCTGCAAAGTTTGCAATTACTGTGTGCGTTCCATTGATTTTTTCTGTAATATTCATTTGCTTTCCAGCTCCTTTCATTGACCTGCCATCATCAGAGCAGGGAGGTCATTTCCTGCTGACCGCCTTGTGGCGGTTTCGGCTTTGTGATATAATTTAGTTAAAAGGAGGTGAGCTAATTATGTCGCTTGATTTTTCAATTCCCTTAAAGCATGAAATAAATTGTTTGAATTATGATATAGCTTTATACTGTAAATCTTTAATAGATTGTTTGCATGATATTTTTCCTGATTATTTAAAAATATATAAATCTAAAATACATTCCTACGCAAATAATCTTCAGGAATATAAGCCTGAACATTTTCCTTTAGGATACAGGGTATATATAATAGACAATCGTTTAAACATTATTTTTGCAGGATTAGATAAATCTGGAAAGATGTCAACATTTTTCTCTTATTACTCTAAATATGAACACAATATAGAAGATTATCATTTTGGAGATGGTGAGAAATTAGAAGAAAAAATTAATGGATTTACAGATTATAATCCAAAAGGACTAAAGCAGTTTTCGGAATCTTATGGTTTTATGCCTTTAGAAGAACTATCAATGTTAAATGTATTAATATGTAATGAAGACGAAATTAAAGAACAAAGATTAATATCAACTTTTCAAACTATGATTTTGCTTGAAAAATATAGAACTAAAAATGAGATTGACTGGAAACAAATTATCAATAGAATTAATAAAGAATATGAGTGGATTTAATAATCTTTTTCTTTTAATTTTTCTCTTAACTGTCGTTCTATCCTCTTTTGAAGTGAGTTTCGAATTAAAGCAGTTTGGTCATATCCATATACATTGCCATTCGGAGTGTAGATTCTAATTGTTTCTTTTATCTGTTGGCGATTTAGTTCGTCGGCAGATTTCTTTTTATATAGCATAGTACCCACCTTCTTTCCGACCTGCCATCATCAGAGCAGGGAGGTCATCTCCTGCTGACCGCTCCATTTGGGAGCGGTTTCGGCTTATTCATGCTTTATAAATACTCTCGATTTCAGCCTCCTCGATTATTCCGATGAGGCTTTTAATAGTTTTAAGCTTTTCGGTATCAGACTTATAGCAGCTTGCTGTGTTCATCAGACTTTCAATCATATGAATACATTCCTTATATGCCTCACTTAAGCCTTTTTGACTAATAATCTCTTTAAGATATTTTTCCATAACAGTTCCTCTCAGTTGAAATATTGTCTTGTATATTTACCGATAGCTTGTTCTGAAAGTTTTACACCATAATCAGAAAGATATATTTTGATTTTCCTGTACGGTTCACCGTTTGCAATCATATTGTCAACATCTAATCTGATATTAGGCGGCAGGGTTTCAATAACCTTTGGCTGTTTACTCTTTTTTCGTGTTCTCTTGATTACTGTTATGTTCTCCTCATATTCATCAGAATTGCCTTGTTCGGTCTGATGTTGAGCGAGCAAAGGAACTATTTGCTTCATAATTTGATTTACGGTTTCGCTTACGGCAGTTGTTACAGCCTGACTTATTATTCCAGCAAGTTCTGAATCGCTTTTCGTTCCAACATTCAGACTGTAACCGCCACTTACTCTAATTTCGGGAATCACCTCATCAAATATCCAACTTTCAAAGCATTCTGCCGATGGAAGCTTACTGTGTGTAATCAGTCTGTACAAATTGCCTTCGTCAATGTACTTCTTTTTAACCTGTTGCATTGCCAGACTTCCGTCAGCCTTTATCCCGGTTTGAACCCCCACTGAACGAAACGTTACTCCGGGGGTTCTGCAATGGTCTTTGATTGCTTTTTGTGGATTTGTGTAACCTAACATCTTCGCACAATCGGTAGCTGGGAAATAATATTTACCATCTATAATGATGACCTCAATAACCCCAAACTCCTGATTTTGAAAGATTTTTGCCATTGTGTTTTCCATAATCAAGCTAATCAAGCTCCTTTCTTGTCTAAAAAGTCATATATATCACAGCCTAATTCGACTGCGATAATGTTTGCCAAGGACAGTGACAGTGCCTTCGTTCCACGTTCAATTTGTGCTAACATCGGTCTGCTGATGCCGATTTTCTCTGCAAGCATTGCTTGCGTTATGCCTGCATTCGTGCGGATTTTCTTGAGATTTTCGCCAATGGACATATAATCATCTCCTTTTTTCTTGTTTTTACATTGTTACTATGGTAACATTAAGTTATGGTTGCTATGGTTACTATTATATCACGGTATACAATGATTTTTATGTTTTTCACAAATTATAGAGGTGCTTTTATGTATAATACACAAAATATATCCAATAGGATTAAGTCGATGGCAAAATCAAAAAAAGTTAGCATAAAAAATATGCTGTCAGATTTGGGATTGGGAATAAATACTATTTCACAGTTCGCAAAAGGACAAGTTATGTCCTCGATAAATTTAGCACGCATAGCAGATTATCTTGAATGTTCTGTAGATTATCTTTTAGGGCGGACAGATGACCCAACTTGGAATAAGCCTGCTGAAAAAGTGCCTATTATAATAGAAAAACATGAGAAGTCTAAAATGCCTGAAATCATGCTGCCTTATTACCCACAGTCTGCCAGTGCTGGAGATGGAAATTATATATTTGATGAACTGCCAGAGTGGCGTACAGTTCCTAAAAACAGCAAAACAGAGGAAGCTGACTTCATGCTTATGGTAAGCGGTGAAAGTATGTTGCCTAAATTTGCTGATGGAGATATAGTTTTAGTAAAAAAAACACCCTCTATATTTGAGGGTGAGATAGGTATATTCTATATAGATGGTGATGCTTTTATAAAACAGATGGGGAGCGGTGAGCTTATCTCGCTTAATCCTGATTATCCTAATATAGCCATAAAAACCTGCAATGATGTCCGATGCTTCGGTCAGGTTATAGGCTTGATGCATAATTATGAATAAATATACAAAAATAGTGTTTAATTATACATTTTTAGTTCCGATTTAAAATTTAAGAATGATTATTAAAATTATCTTTAAATATAGATTTTATCTTAATCGGAACTGTTCCTATTAAATTCTTTATTTAGTTCCGATTAAATTGCCAATTTTCAACCATTTCAACAGCTGTGCTGTGTAATTCGTAAAATGCCCTTAAACGGCTTATAAACCGCATTTATAGCTTTCTTAAACACTTTTAAACGCTAATTTCTACTGGTAATTATATACCCTTTATAAGCCCTAAAATCACCAAAAACTGCTTTCAAATAAAATCCAAAAAAAGAGCCGTTTTTCAAAGTGTAACCTTTCGTTACGCTCGAAAAACGGCTTATTTATGGGATTTTTTTGATATTCCCTTGTTTTTTCGGTTTTTACCAACTTCCTCTTATTTTTTGGATTTCATTTACAAACTTACACAGACTGTTTACTCATCAAGTAAAAGTTCTCATCACACAATAATTGAAGAAAATCTTGCAAACACACTTATGGCGTCAGATTTCAAAGATCCGCCGACTGTAAGTGAAGAACCCTTTTACATAGTACGAAGATTAACTCCGACAGAATGTGCAAGACTTCAAGGCTTTCCGGATTGGTGGTGCAGTGGTCTTGAAACTGAAAACCCGACCGATGAAGAAATTGATTTCTGGAGAAAAGTTTTTAACGCATATGCTGAAATCAACGGCAAAAAGCCTAAAACCGACAAGCAGGCAATCAAGTGGCTGAAAAATCCTCATACTGATTCTGCTGAATACAAAATGTTGGGAAACGGTGTAGCTCTCCCCTGTGTTGTTTTTGTACTTTCACGCATTGTCAATTCTATACAAGAAGATGAAAAAATCTCCTAATTGTTCTCGATTTTCGTATCTTGATTTTTCTCCATTTCAGAGTGATATATATATTACTAAATCGAGGAGGTAATATTTATGAAATTTCCAAACAAAGGAACGGTTGAAAAATTAAGGAAAGTATATCCGGTCGGCACAAGAGTTGAGCTTGTAAGCATGGATGACTTTCAAGCACCACCCATAGGTACAAAAGGTACTGTAAAAGGTGTTGATGATACAGGCAGTCTGCTTGTTAACTGGGATAACGGAAGCGGTCTTAGTGTAATTTATGGAATTGACAAAGTACGCAAACTGCACACGGCAAAAACTATCTGTGATAATGAAAAATAAATACATATCTCACTGATGATAAGATTGTCAGTGAGATTTTTTATACTCGTCATTTCTATATATAGAATATTCATCTCATAAATACACAATATATTGAGTGCATCTTTGTGTAGTAATCGTATTGCTATTACTCCGTAATGACGGTAATATACAGTCAACAAAAGGCAAAGAAAAGCCTAAAGCAACGGAGGACATTATGAATACAAAGACAGCAAGACAGATTGAGGAAATGAAAAAGCAGACAATCGGTGTTGAGATTGAAATGAACAGTATTTCAAGGAGCAAGGCTGCAAAGCTTGCCTCACAATTTTTCGGAACAGGTCGATACAAAAACACGGCAGACCGCAACGGCTACTGCACATACTCGGCTTGGGACGATCAAGGCAGAGAGTGGAAATTCCAAAAGGATGTCAGTATTGCGGGAATTGACTGTGAGAAATGCGAAATGGTCACACCGATTTTAAACTATTCAGACATTGAAACCTTGCAGGAGCTTGTAAGGGTATTAAGAAAAGCGGGTGCAAAGAGCGACTCAACAAGAGGTTGCGGAGTACACATTCACATCGGTGCAAAAGGTCACACAACAAAGACACTCAGAACCCTTGCAAACATTATGGCAAGCCACGAACAGCTTTTGATTTCCGCATTGAACCTTGACGAGGTGAGAATAAGAAGATATTGCAAAACGGTTGACCCACGTTTTTGGAACAGGCCAACAGAACTAAGCCTGAAACGATGTCACAACTTGCCGATGTGTGGTACAGAAGTCACAATTCAAATTACGGCAGAAATCAGCACTACAATGACAGTCGATACCATATGCTGAACCTCCACGCAACCTTTACAAAGGGAACGGTTGAATTCAGACTTTTCCAATTTGACAAGCCTGCAAACGGCAAGCAGAACGGACTTCACGCAGGACAACTTAAAAGCTACATTCAGCTTTGCTTGGCACTCAGCCAAATGGCAAAGGAAGTTAAGTCGGCAAGTGCAAAACCTCAGCAAACAGAAAATCCAAAATACGCAATGAGAACTTGGCTTTTAAGGCTCGGCTTTATCGGTGACGAGTTCAAAACAGCAAGAGAAATTCTGACAAGAAACCTTGACGGAGATACGGCTTTCAGACACGGCAGAACAGTTGCTTGAAGAAACCGCAGGAGTTAGCCTCCTGCCACCTTGCCACCTTGCCACCTACCGCTTCGGCGGTCTTAAGGTGGTAGAAGAACATTTCTTCGGAAAGGATTGATTTTATGAAAAGGTTATACATAGCCTACGGAAGTAACCTGAATGTAAGGCAGATGAAAACGAGATGCCCGAAAGCCACAATCCTCGGAACTGCAAAGCTCAAGGGTTGGGAACTGCTTTTCAAAGGCAGTAAGACAGGCTCTTACCTAACCATTGAAGAAAACGAAAACGGCAGTGTTCCTGTCGTAATCTGGGAAGTTACACCCTCTGATGAAAAGGCACTTGACCGCTACGAGGGTTATCCTGCGTTTTACTACAAGAAAGATATCAAACTTCAGTACAAGGGAATACGCACAGGCAAACGAAGAACAATAAATGCCTTTGCCTACATTATGCACGAGGACAGACCAATTGGTGTGCCAAGCATTTACTATATGAAAACCTGTTACGATACATTTTACTTTGACAAGCAGATACTTCTCAATGCCTATCACAAGTCAAAGGAGCTGTACGAAAATGACCGATAACCTTGTTCAGTTACGCACCTGTCCCCGTTGTGGCGGGGTTTATTCCGGACACGGTGCAGTTTCAAGGGCAGACAATTTAACCGTTATCTGTCCCGA
>OJMO01001019.1_pt1 | contig 18381 bp, 15 predicted proteins | sample 1597241 | NCBI WGS metagenome assembly OJMO01 (sample SAMEA2452129, study PRJEB22498) | human gut metagenome | biome: human feces; feature: human gut; material: feces | place: Australia | collected 2012 | reverse complement strand
CCAACGACAAGTAATGCAAAAGAAATTCAAATAAAATTTGGCACAACAAATACAAATGATTCAAATAACGGTGAATGTACAACACCAATGACAAGTGGAGCAAGTGGTAATTGTAAGGTCGGAGATTATATGACAAGTCCAGCATTTATCTCAATGAACACTAATGGACTATGGGTTGCAAAATTTGAAACAACAGGAAGTACTGCAAATATCACAGTAAAACCAAATCAAACATCATTAAGAAATATAAATGTAAAAACAATGTTTGAAACAGCATATAATTATAAAAGAGATAATGATAGTCATATGATGAAAAATACAGAGTGGGGAGCAGTAGCATATCTATCTCATTCAAAATATGGAATAAATACTGAGGTTAGAATAAATAATAATTCAAATTACATAACAGGATATGCAGCAACAGATTCATCAGATCAAAGTAAATATCCGGGAACAACTGGAACAGATGCAAGTGTAACATTATCATACAATACAAGTACCGGTTATAAAGCAAGTACAACTGGAAATATCACTGGAGTATATGATATGAGTGGTGGAGCTTGGGAATATATGGCAGCATATCGAAAAGATACATATGGATCATCAGAATTTGATGCTATATCTTTAGCTAATTATAATACAAAATATTATGATGAATATGATTTGACTAGTAATAATAACAATTATAGTAAAAGAATATTAGGAGATGCTACTGGAGAAATGGGACCATTTTATTACTATGCCGACAAAGATGGAAGTAAAAGACTACACAATAATTGGTATGCCGACCATTCTTACTTTGTCGACTCGTCTAACCCTTGGTTCATTCAAGGTGGGCATTACATTGACGGAGTGTTTGCTGGTCAGTTCGGCTTCAGCTGCCACCCTGGTGGAGTGTACAGCTACCTCGGTTTCCGCCTCGTTCTCACAAAATAAAATGTTAGTTATAAAAAAATTAACATTTTTTTTAGTGGCATATTAATGGTACTGATAATGCTGGTATTCTTTCAGGAAATTTAGAATTTTCAAATTCTGATGATATCGCATTTTCTAATCGTATTTTTCGTTTAGTTATATTAAATAAAAATTTATATAATATGATAAATAAAAAGACACATAACAATTGTATATGTGCCAACTAAACTATATGTCCTATATCATCTTGATTTATTTTATTTTTTTAAAGATAATTTAGAATTGATTTTATCAATTATTTCTTTATTTGCATAATCAAGAATGTTAATATTTTCGTCTTTAATAATACTTTTTTCATGTCTGGTGTATTTTTTGCTATATAGCATTGAATCAAGTAATGAATCTTTTCTTAAAACTTTTTCATTCAAAGTTATTTTATATTTTTTTAATATATCTTTACCATATTTTTCCTTTATTAATGCTTCATAATCAAATAAATTTATATGACAAAAATTGATTAAATTTTGATAACTGTTGCTTACATCTAAAATACCGATTTTATCATAATTTAATAAATAAATTCTTAATTTTTTGTTTAATTCTTCTTTTAAGTAAGAAGGTAATCCAAAGTCATTTATACATATATTATAAAAATTATTTAATAATTGAGCCTTTTTGATTCTAATAAAATTGGATTTTAAGTCATTTTGTAAGTTAGAAACACTTTCTTCTAAAATGCATCTATAAAAAATCGGATTTGTTTGATAAAAAGTATCATTATTTATTTTTCTTTCTAATTCAATTTTAGCAATAATGGTATGAATAACGTCTAAAATTGCATAATTGCAGTTGAATATAATATCGTTATTTACTTTATTTTTTATGTAAAATAAAGTTTGAAATATACGTCTATTAAATAAGAAAGTTTTAGTTGCATCATCATATGTTAAATATAATTTAGTATTTTCTTTTTCAGAAGTAACTACCAAATTATATTTTTTATTTAATAGTAAGTCATTGTTAACTATGCTTTCAAAATACTCTAAAATTTCTTGATTAGTAAAAGAAAAAATTGAACCATAATTATAATAACTTGAGGTAAAATCATTATATATATTTTTATTCATTATAAGACCCTCTTTCAATTTGCTAAGATAGGATATCATAATTATGTAAAAAAAGCAAATAAATGATATAATATTCTTGGAAAGGAAAGATTCTAATGTATGCAAATGTCTTGGTAGAATTAAAAAGTAAGAATATTACTGGTACATATACTTATAAAATAATTGAACCTTGTTTTGTAGGGTGTAGAGTATTAGTTGAATTTGGTCATCAAAAATTAGAAGGCTTTGTTTTAGAAATTACCAATGAAGATAATAATTATGAAGTAAAAGATATTATAAAAGTTATTGATGAAACCCCAGTATTAAATGAAGAATTACTTGCTTTAGGAAAATATATTTCTACAAAAACATTATGCAGTTTAATAAGTGCTTATGAATGTATGTTACCAACTGCGTTAAAAGCAAAAAATGGTACTAATATTAATAAGAAAGAAGTAAAATATTTAGAATTAAATATTCCTTTTGAACAAGCTTTACAAAACTGTAAAAATAATAGCCAAGTAAATATTATTAATTTAATAGAAAAGTGTAAAAGATTAGAAAAAAAAGAGGCAATGGAGATATCTAGTTCTTCTACAAATACACTGTTAAAAAATAATTTGATAAAAGAGATAGCTCTAGAAAGTTATAGATATACAAAAGATGTAAAAGAAATATCAGAAAAATTGTCTTTAACAGTTGAACAACAAAATGCTTACGAAAAAATAGAAAAATCTTTAAATATTAATGATACAATTCTTCTTCATGGAATTACAGGAAGTGGTAAAACAGAAGTATACATGCAAATAATTGACAAAGTAATTAGCAATAATAAAGAAGCAATAATGTTAGTTCCTGAAATTAGTTTAACACCACAATTTGTTAATAAATTCATATCAAGATTTGGTAATAAAGTTGCTATTTTACATAGTGGACTTTCAAATGGTGAAAAATATGATGAATGGCGAAAAATAGAGAGAAAAGAAGTAAGCATTGTAATAGGTACTAGAAGTGCTATTTTTGCACCATTTACTAATATTGGAATTATTATAATTGATGAAGAACATTCTGATACCTATAAACAGGATAATGTACCAAGATATAATGCTAAAGATATAGCAGATTTTAGATGTAAATATTATAATTGTCCTTTAGTACTTGGAAGTGCAACTCCTGATTTAATAGATCTTGCAAAAGCTAGAAAAGGTATTTATAAATTAATAGAGATGAAAAATAGGGTAGGAAATGCAACTTTGCCTGATTGTTTTATAGTCGATATGAAAGAAGAAATGAAGAAAAGAAATCCGGTTATTTCTGAATTATTACAAGAAAAAATTCAAGATCGATTAGATAAAAAAGAACAAATTATTTTGCTATTAAATAGAAGAGGGTTTTCAACATTTATTTCTTGTTCTGAATGTGGTTATGTTTTTAAATGCCCACATTGTGACATTACTCTTACTTATCATAAATCTTCTAATATGTTAAGGTGCCATTATTGCAATTATGCTATTTATAAAAAAGATAAGTGCCCTAATTGTAATAATTCTGATTTAACTTTTTTAGGACTTGGAACTGAAAAATTAGAGCGTGAGATAGCAAAAAAATTCCCCAATGCTGCCATCGTAAGAATGGATACTGATACAACATCTAGAAAAGGAATGCATGAAAAAATAATTGAAGATTTTCAAAATCATCAATATGATATTTTACTTGGTACTCAAATGATAAGCAAAGGACTAGATTTTCCTCTTGTTACTTTAGTCGGGGTAATAAATGCAGACACTACTTTAAATATTCCTGACTTTAAAGCTAATCAAAGAACCTTTGAACTTTTATATCAAACTAGTGGAAGAGCAGGTAGAAGTGATAAAAAAGGAGAGGTAATTTTACAAACATTTAATCCTGATAATTATACACTTAAGTGTGTTGTAGAAAATAACTTTGAAAAATTTTATCAATATGAAATGGATATTAGAAGAAAATTAAAATATCCTCCATATTATTATTTAGTAAATCTTAAAGTAGCTAGTAAATTTTATGAAAATGCTAGTAAGGAAGCTATTAATGTAGCAAGTTATTTAAGAAATAATTTAGATAGTTCTACAATTATTTTGGGACCTAGTACAGCAGCAGTCTTTAAAACTAATAATATATATCGTTTTCAAATAATCATTAAATATAGAAAAGATAATAATTTAATGAGGTCTTTACTAGAATTACAAAATATTTTTAAAATAAATCAAAAAGTTAATTTAGAAATTGATATTAACCCTAGTAGGATTTGATTTGTAAATAAAAAGGTGTTAAAATATTAGGAATTTATGCAGGTTTTAAATGGTTAAATTTGCAGTAAAACTTTTTGAACCATTAAATATTATTTTACCGGTTAACAGTGATGAGTTAATAATGGATAAAACAAATGGAAATTTAGCAAGTTATGAACAAATAGAATTATATGAAAACGAAAATAAAAAAGTTTTAAAAAAATAATAAAATAATAATTTAAGTAGGATTTTGTTCTCAAAATTCTATTTTTTTGTTACAATAAATTTAGGTGATTATAATGAATAATATTAAAATAGTGTTTATGGGAACTCCAGATTTTGCCTGTAATGTTTTACAAAGTTTAATAGATAATGAATACAATGTATCTTTAGTTGTTAGTCAACCTGATAAATATGTTGGTAGAAAACATATTTTAACAAATACCCCAGTTAAACAATTAGCAATCGATAATAATATTGAAGTATTTCAACCAGCAAAAATTAGAAGTGATTATCAAAAAATAGTAGATATTAATCCTGATTTAATTATTACCTGTGCATACGGTCAAATAATACCAGAAGAATTAATTAATTTACCAAGACTTGGTTGTATTAATGTTCATGCATCACTTTTACCAAAATATCGTGGTGGTGCTCCAATTCACTGGGCTAAAATAAATGGCGAAGAAAAAACTGGTGTGACAATAATGTATATGGATAAAAATATGGATAGTGGTGATATAATTAGTCAAGAAGAATTAGTTATAAATAATGAAGATACTACTGAAAGTTTATTTGATAAGCTTTCTATTCTTGGAGCAAATTTATTAGTTGAAACATTACCATCTATATTAGAAAATAATAATAATAGGATAAAACAGGATGAAACTTTAGTTTCGTATGCTTATAATATTAAAAGAGAAGACGAAAGAATTAATTTTGATGATTATGGTGTAAATATTATCAATAAAATTCGTGGCTTATATTCTTGGCCACTTGCTAATATGGAAATTGACGGGATTGAATATAAAATATTAAATGCTGAATTTGAAGAGAAAAAAATAAATAGTGTAAGTACAATTGTAGAAATAGATAAAAATAAATTTGGAATATCTTGTAAAGATGGAGTTATTTATATTACTGATATTAAACCTTTTGGTAAAAAAGCAATGGATATAAAATCATTTTTAAATGGTATAAATAAAGAAGATTATAAAAATAGAAAGGTAAATTAATATGAAAGAAAATGATAATAAAAAATCATTAAAAGAAATGTGGAAAGATCCCCAAAAGAAAGCAATAATTAAATTAGGATTATGGTTTTTCTTTTTTGCTTTTGTTTTTTTGTTTTTAACAGTAGCTTCTTTATTTAATCATAATAATAGTAAAAATAATGATACTAGTGATAATAATAAAAAAACAGAAGTAGTTGAAGCTAATATTCCAAAAATGTTAGAAAAACTAATAGATAGTGATTATGGATTTGAAATAAAGATAATAAATCAAAATATTATAGAAAATATCTCTGGAACAGTAAAATCTAAAATAACTACAGGTTATTACGAAAATAACAATAATATATTAAAATTCAGTTATCATGACCAAAATTATTATCAAATAATAGATAATAATGAAGTATTAAACAATGAATTATTAAATGAAGAGTATCGTAAAAATATTGATTTGCATAGTATTTTAGAAATAATAAAAAACTATGAAATGACTAATGAAACTTTAAAAGAAAATAATGAGTACATTTATAATATTAGTGATAATTATGTTATCAAAATATCACCTAACCAAAATAATATTGATAAAATAAATATAACAAATAATGATGTAAGCTACGAAATGAAATTTAATTTAATCATATAAAAACGGAGATATTAATGAAACAATACAATAATAAAGAAGCAAAAAAAATAATAACCGACACGGATGATAGTTTATTGCTAAGAAAATTAGAAGAGTATTTAGAATATTATCCAAATGATATAATTACTACAAGATACTATTTAAATAAACTTTTAAGAACTAATAATTTTGAAAAATATAAAAGTTATGTTAATGAAAGACTTGAAAGACGTATAGTTAATATGGACTTACGTAATTATTTAATTATAAAAAAATTTAGTATTTTACTAAATCTTGGAGAATATCAAGAAGCTTATAATTTATATAAAGAAGAAAACTATGTATTATCTAAAAGTATTTCTAAAATAAATGTGATTGAATGTTATTTATTAAAAAAATGTAATATACCATTTAATGGAGAAGAAAGATATATTTATAATCAAATTTTTGATTATAATGAAGAAATAGCTTTAAATTATGTTATTAATAGACATCAAAAAAATAACGATAAAACTAGTATTTTTAATGATAACTGTAACGTTAATGATTTATTTTATTTTGTTAAAGATAATATTAATGATGAAAATGCAAGGTTTACAGATTTTATATTTAAAAAGTATATATTTAGATATGAAGGTATTGGAGTTAATCAAGAAGGCAAAAAAGCAAATTTTATAAAAGTGATTTGTTTAAGGGATAACAATGAAATAATTACAATGTATCCAATATGTGAATCAGAAGTTTGTGATATGGAAGTTGTTGTAGATCTTACACCAATAGTTGAAAATACTTATACTAATAAGTTGGTTAAAAGAAGCGAAAGTCAAGTAGAAAAATTTATAAAAAAATTTGGATATCGATGAGTAATTGTTTAAAAATTACTCATTTTTTGATAGAATGTATATAGGTGAGATAATGAAGAATATATATGATTATCCAAGAGAATCTTTAGAAGATTATTTTGTTAGTATAAATGAAAAAAGGTTTAAGGCTACACAAGTATATGAATGGCTTTATGAAAAGAAAAATAGTGATGTTAACTCCTGGTCTAATATTAAAAAAGACATTAGAGATAAAATACTTAAGGATTTTTCTTTTGATAGTATTGAAATTGTTAAAGTAGAAAAAGATGATTTAACCAGGAAGTATTTATTTAAATTAAATGACTTTGAAAAAATAGAAGCAGTATTAATGATGCATGATTATGGAACAAGTATATGTGTTTCAAGTCAAGTTGGATGTAATATGGGATGTGCTTTTTGTGAAAGTGGTAGACTTAAAAAAGTGAGAAACTTAGAAACTCATGAGATGGTTGAACAAATATTGTTAGTTGAAAAAGATGCAAATGTTAGAATTGATAGCGTTGTTATTATGGGAATTGGAGAACCATTAGATAATTATGATAATGTTATTAATTTTATAAAAATAATAAATGATGCTAAAGGTATAGCAATTGGAGCACGTCACATAACTATTTCTACTTGTGGTTTAATACCTAAGATTAAAGAGTTCATGAAGTTACCATTACAAGTAAATTTAGCAATATCATTACATGCTTCAAATAATGAGTTAAGAAGTCGCATAATGAGTGTAAATAAAGCGTATAATATTTATGATTTGATAGCGTGTATTAAGGAATATATACAATATACCAATAGACGAGTAACCATAGAATATGTTATGCTAGATAATGTAAATGATAATGAGAGTAATGCTTTAGAGTTAGCAGAACTATTAAAAGGAATGAATGTTTATGTAAATTTAATTCCCTATAATGAAACTAATCATTTAGAATTTAAAAGAAGTAGTAAAAATAGAATATTTAAATTTTATGATATTTTAAAACAAAATAAGATTAATGTGACAATTAGAAAAGAATTTGGTGGTAAAATATCTGCTGCTTGTGGACAATTAAGAAGCAAAGAGGTGAAATAAATGAAATCCTTTTATTTAACAGATGCAGGGAGAGTTAGAAGTCATAATGAAGATAGTGTAACAATATTAAAAAATGCTACAGGTGAATATTTAATGATTGTAGCTGATGGAATGGGTGGACATAGAGCAGGTGAAGTCGCTTCTTCTATGGTAGTAACTCATTTTGGTAAAAGATTTATGGGAATAAGTAGCATGGGTTCAAAATTAGATGCCGTTAATTGGATTCGTGATAATATAAATGAAGTTAATGAAGAAATCTTAAAATATGCTGAAGAAAATCCTAATTCTAAAGGACTAGGAACAACAGCTGTAATAGCACTTTTAACAAAAGATTATTTAATATTTGCAAATGTTGGCGATTCTTCTGGATTTATAATGAAAAATAATGAAATTCATAAAGTAACAAAAGACCATACACTAGTAAATCTTTTAGTTCAATCTGGTGATATTACAGAAGAAGAAGCAAAATATCATCCTAAGAAAAATGTTTTAATGAAAGCACTTGGTGGAGCAGAAAAAGTTGAACCTGACATCTTTGATGTAGATACTAAAAGCGAAGCAATTTTGCTTTGTAGTGATGGATTAACTTCAATGTTAAGTAATGATCAAATAGAAAATGTTTTAAATGATAATGAATTAACAATAGAAGAAAAGGTAACTAAATTAATAAGAAAATGCAATATTAGAGGTGGGAATGATAATATTTCAATTGCATATTTAGTAATAGAAAGCGGTGAGAAAGAATGATTATGAAGGGGCAAAAGATTAGTGATCGTTATCAAATAATTAAGTCAATCGGTGAAGGTGGAATGGCTAATGTTTACCTTGCATATGATACTATATTAGATAGAAATGTAGCAGTAAAAGTATTACGCGGTGACCTTGCTACTGATGAAAAATTTGTAAGACGTTTTCAAAGAGAAGCTTTATCAGCTTCAAGTCTTAACCATCCAAATATTGTGGAAGTTTATGATGTAGGAGAGGATAATGGCCAATATTATATAGTAATGGAATATATAGAAGGTAAACATTTGAAAGAGTTACTAAAAAAACGTGGACATTTAACAATTACTGAAGTTGTAGATATAATGTTACAAATAACAGATGGTATGAGTGTTGCTCATGATTCCTATATAATTCATCGCGATATAAAACCACAAAATATAATGATTTTAGAAAATGGTCTTGTAAAAATTACTGATTTTGGTATAGCTATGGCCATGAATGCAACCCAACTTACTCAAACAAATTCTGTAATGGGTAGTGTTCATTATCTTCCACCAGAACAAGCTAATGGCAAAGGTGCAACATTGCAAAGCGATATTTATTCTATGGGAATTTTAATGTATGAACTTCTAACAGGAAAACTACCATATCGTGGTGAAAATGCTGTAGAAATAGCATTAAAACATTTAAAAGAACCACTTCCAAGTATTAGAGAAGAAATACCTAATATTCCAAATAGTATAGAAAATATTATAAAAAAAGCTACTGCTAAAAATATTAAAAATAGATATGCTGATGCAAGAGAAATGCATGAAGACTTACTTACTTGTTTAGATGATTCAAGAAAAAATGAACCACCATATCAATTTAAGTACTCTGAAAATAATTATGATGATACTAAAATGGTTAAAATAATAAAAGAACCAGATGCAAAAACAAAAAAACAAAAAGAAGGTAGTGAAGAAGTTATAGCAAAACAAATTACTCCAGAAGAATTGAAAAGACAAAATAAATTAGTAGTTTTACTTGCAGCAATATTCACAGGACTTATAGTAGTAATTACTTCAATCGTTGTATTAATACCACTTATAACTGGTGGAAAAGAATTGAAAGTTCCCGATGTAACTAATATGTCTGTAACAAAAGCAATTGATGAATTACAAAATGCTGGATTTAAAGTTAGTGATGAACAGCAAGAAATATCTTCTACTGATATATATGAAGGAAATATTGTAAAAACTAATCCAGCCGCTGGTAGCAAGCGAACAAAAGGCACTTTAATAACATTATATGTTTCAGTTGGAGATACTAAAATAACAATAGAAAATTATAAAGATAAAAATTATTTAGAAATTAAAGGTGCTTTAGAAGCTTTAGGACTTAGAGTTGTTATTGAGAAAAAAGAAGTTGATGAAAATTCTAATATAAAAGATGGTCAAATAATTGAACAGTCTGTAGCTGAAGGAGAAAAACTTTCAGTAGGTGAAACAATTACTCTTTATATTCCTGATATTATTAGTAAATTCCCTAATTTTACTGATGGAAGTTACTCTGTATCAGAAGTTCAAAAATTCTGTGATGAACATAATATTAAACTAGAAGTTGAAGAAGTTGAAACAAGTGATTATCAAGAAGGAGCAATTTATTATCAAAATAAACCTGAAGGTTATACTATAGCTGAGGGTGTTACTTTAAAAATTAGAGTAGCAAAAACACCTTCAGAAATAGAATCAGATAATTGTGAAGAAACAGGATTATGTTAATATGGAAGGCCAAATAATAAAAATAATAAGTAACACTTATAGTGTTAAAATTAATAATGAAGTATATGAATGTAAAGCTCGAGGTAAATTTCGTAATGATAAAATAACACCAGTAGTAGGGGATAGATGTATTATTGATTGTAAAAATTGTTACATTATTGATATTTTGCCTCGTAAGAACTTTTTAGAAAGACCTCTTATTGCTAATATAGATATGGCGGTAATAGTTACAAGTGTAAAAAAACCAGATTTGTCTTTAAATCTACTGGATAAATTAATAAGCTTAATTACAATTAATAAAATAACACCAGTAATATGCTTTACTAAATTGGACTTATTAAATAAAGAAGAACTAAAAGATCTAAAAAAATTAATTAAATACTATAAAACTATTGGTATTAAAGTATTTACTAATAAAAAAGTAAGAAAATTAATGAATGAATTAAAAAATAATATTGTAGTATTTACTGGCCAAACAGGTGCTGGTAAATCTACTTTATTAAATAAGATATCACCTGTTTTAAATCTTAAAACAGGTGAAATATCAGAAAGTCTAGGTAGAGGAAAACATACTACTCGTCATGTAGAATTATTTGAAATCAAAAAAATGTATATAGCTGATACCCCAGGATTTTCATCATTAGATATTAGTAATTATTCTAAAGAAGAAATAAAAAATAGTTTTATAGAATTTAGAGATAATAATTGTAAATTTAGTGATTGTTTTCATATTAATGAAAAACAATGTGAAATAAAAGATAAAGTAGATAGAGGAATAATTTTAAAATCAAGATATGAAAATTATTTAAACTTTATTAAGAAATAAGGAGGGTTCATGAAAATATCTGTGTCATATTTAAGTAGTATTTTTGATAAAAAAAGTACAATAAGATTAATTGATAATTCTAATGCTGATATGATTCATGTTGATTTAATGGATGGAATGTTCGTCCCTAAAAGAAATTTTTATATAGAAGAAACATTAGAAGATTTAAAAGATACAAAAAAACCATTAGATATTCATTTAATGGTCTATGAGCCAGAAAAATATATTAAAGATTTAAGTACTTTAAAACCTGAATATATTACTTTTCATTTAGAAAGTAAAACGGATATAAAAGAAACAATTAGATTAATTAAATCTTATGGTATAAAGGTTGGTATTTCTATTAAGCCTAATACTGATATATCATACTTAGAACCATATTATAATGATATAGATTTAATACTTATAATGTCTGTCGAACCTGGTGCTGGTGGTCAAAGATTTATTTTCGATATGTTAGAAAAAGTAGAAGATTTAAATGATTTAAAATATAATAAAGGTTATAAATTTATGATTAGTGTTGATGGTGGCTTAAATGAATATACGGCAATAAAGTGTCGCGATAGTGGAGCAAATATAATAGTTAGTGGATCTTATGTTTGCCGTCATGAAAATTACAATGAAAGAATTAACTTATTAAGAAAATAAAACTCTCACAAAAATGTGGGAGTTTTTGATAAAAAAAATAGACTAATGTCTATTATTTAGATAAAGTTCTTGCTTCTCTAGAACTAATAATTACTTTTTTACCATCAATTGTTTTCTTTTGTAAATTTGGTTTTTGTCTGCTTTTAGTAGCATTACATGCTTTACTTCTTAAATTAACTGACAAAGGTTTTTTATTTGTTATTTTTGTTGCCATTTAGGTCACCTCAACTTTCGCTCTTCTTTAAAGATTTTACTATAAAAATATATTAAAGTCAAATGAATATATGTAAAAAATAATCTTTTTTTACTTTTATAATTATGTTATAATCTTATTAAGATAAAGGAGTTTTTATTATGGACGAAAATACAAAAGAATTAGAAACATTAAATGATTTACAAAAAATTGAAGATAATGTTCTTGATTTTACTTCAGAAATTCAATCGATAAATGAAGATTTAGATCGAGTTGGAGGAACAATTGATGGAATTGAAAAACTTACTGATAATATTGAAGATGTTAAAGTAAAGAAAAAATTGAAGGATAAAATAAAAGAAAAATGGCAATCATTTAGTAAAAAGAAAAAAATAGGAATTATAGTAATTGTGATAATTATATTACTTACAATAATTGGTTTAATAACTTTTTTAATACTAAATAATAAAAAAGATAATAAAGTAGAGGAAAAAGAAGATGTTATTTTAGAAGTTGATAATTATCGTTATGAAAATGGTAAATTAATTCTTTTAGGTGATAAAGATAAAGAACTAGGTAAATATAACTGTAAAAACAAAGATGAAAAATTATGTTATGTCGCATATTATGAAAAAGACGAAAAAATAGATAATCCTAAAAAAATTGATGAAGAAGGTAATATTCTTGATACAAGATCTGCGATAATTAATGATAAATATGTTTTTATCCATGATTCTAAAAAAGAAGACGATGAAAAAGTTAATTTGTATGATATAAAAGATGGTAAAACTTTAGATGAATATAATGCAATTAAATATATTAAAAATAATTATGCTATTGTAAAAGATTATACTGGTTCTTATGGAATCATTGAATTAAATGATGAAGTACTTACTAAAATACAGTTTAATTATGATAATTTAGCTATTATAAGTGATAATGATAAAGTAAATATTATTGCAAATGAAAGTGGACGTAATTATTTAATTGATATTAATGAAAAAATATTAACAAAAGCTATATCAATGGATATTGTTAATTATAATGATAAATTCTTAGTAGCAGTTGATGTTGAAGGTAAATATTATTTATATGATTATAAAAATAATCTAGTATATGATGATAGTTTTGATTATATAAAATTATTTAGTGATTATAATTTGTTTATTAAGGATAAAAAGGCATTTTTAAATACTAGTGATGGAGCTAAACTTACTGAAAATGGTTTTGATATAAACAATAAATACAAATATTATCAAAAATTATATATTTATGATGATGATAATAAATTAAGTGATACTTATGAAGCATTTTCAGTTAAAGATAATACTACTTCTATAACTCTTACAATTGATTCTAAAGATTATGTAGTAAGTAAAATAGAAGGAAAAATATCAGCAGCTTCAAAATATGTTAATTATTTTGATGGAATATTATATATCTATGATAACCCTGATAAAACTAATTTAATTGGTGAATATAAATGTACTAATAAAAATATTTTGAGTGAAAATTCAACTAGTTTTGAAAATTGTTATATTGCTAGTGATAGTACTTTAAAATCTGATAATGATATGTCTTCTACAACAAGTAGTGGTATGATTCCAATTTTAAATCATCGCTTTGTCTTTATAAAAGATAATCCAAATGCTGTAAGTGAAGGCAATACAAATATTGTTTTATATGATTTAAGTACTAAAAAAGTAATTTCAAAATATTTAAGTGTTAATTCAACATTAAATACTAATATTAATGAACCTTCATTACAAACTGAATCTAATATAAATATAATAGCTAAAAATAATAAGAATAAATATGGTATTATAAAAATTGGTGATAGTGGAGTGTCTTCAGTTTTACCATTTAATTATTCTTCATTAGAAATAATTGGAAATTATTATTTGGTTAATAATGATGGTTATATTTTAGTTGATAAAACTGGAAAAGAAATTTCTAAAAAAATTAATGCTAAGATTAGAGGATATAATACTAAATATATTAAAGCAATAGAGAATAATATGTATTATGTTTATGATTATAATGGAAATAAAATTAATACTACTGGTAGTAAATATATAGAGCTTTATGATAATTATTTTGCTACTGTAGATGCAACAAATAAATTAAATATTTATGCTTATTCTGATCCATCAAAACCTTTAATAAAAGATTCTATACAACTTGCAAATGATAAATATTATGGCGAAGGGGCTTTAGCATTTAGAATATCTTTTGTATCAACTTCTGCTAACGTTAGTATTTTAAAAGATGGAAATTATATAAGTAGTGTATATTCTTTAGTTGAAACACCACAAAATAGTAGTGAAAATACAACTAACGAAGGAGGCAATAATGAATAAGTATAAAAAGGGTGCACTTGTAATATCAATAATACTTTTAGTAATAACATTGCCTCTAACTGTAATTGGAATTATTTATAATAAAGAAATTAAAAATGTAGATAATCCTTCTAAATTATTTCATTATGACAATAAATTGTATTTTTATAATGAAATAGGCGATTTAATAGGAAATTATGAATGTAATTTTAAAAATTGCTCTTACGCAAAACAGACAATTGATGATGAAGATTATAGTATTAATTATTATAAGAGTGATATTGGTGATACTAAATTAATTAGTAATAGATATGCTTTTATAGCTGATTATAAAGATAATGTTGGTTTAATAAATCTATATGATATAAAAGATAATAAATCAGTTGCAATGTATAAAAGTGTTAAAAATTATGGCATTGGTATAAATAGTAATTATTATATAGTTGCTGGTGTAACGGGAAAATATGGAGTAATTGAGATTTCTAATAGTGATGTTAAAACAATTTTGCCATTCACTTATGATTTTATAGGGTTACAAAATGATATTGACTTAGAAACTAATAAAATTTCATCAGATACATTTATAGCAAAAAAAGATAATACTTGGTTCTTAACTGATGTTAATGAAGCAATTTTTACTGAAAAAATGCTAAACCCGATAGTAGCTTTTGACACTAAAACTTTTATTACCAAAAATGATAATTATAATCTTTATAATTATAATGGTACATTTAGATTAAATGGAAGTTATAAATATTTAAACTATATTTCGAAATATATTGAAGTAAAAGATATTAATAATAATTATTATATTTTGGATGGTAATACACTTAGTATAGTTTCAAATACATTTACTACTAATGATGAGAGTGTTATAGAAACTACTGTTAATAGCGATAATAAGTTAGAAATTAGAATTGATAATGAAGTTAAACAAACTATTGATATTTTATAAAAAATAAGATAATATATAATTTATAAAAACGAAGAAAAAGAGGAGTATTATATACAAAATTAAAGAGAGTTAACGTTTGGTGGAAGTTAATATTCTTGTATATAAGAAGGTAGCTTTGGAGTTGAATGACTGAAATCATAGTAAGTTATATCCGCATTATATGCGTTAAAAAAATAAGTTTAAATAAGGTGGTACCACGGCATTATGTCGTCCTTTAGGTACCACCTTTTTATTTTAGAAAGAGGTATTTTATGTTAGAAACAAAATATGATCATAAAAAAGTTGAAGTAAATAAATATGATTTTTGGAAAGATAATGGTTATTTTAAAGCTGGAAAAAATAAAGGAGCAAATCCATATTGTATTGTAATTCCACCACCAAATGTTACAGGTAAATTACATATTGGACATGCTTATAATGTAGCTATTCAAGATGCAATTATAAGATATAAAAGAATGCAAGGTTTTGATACTTTATGGCTTCCTGGAATGGATCATGCTGCTATAGCAACTGAAGCAAAAGTTGTTAAAAAATTAAAAGAAAATGGTATTGATAAGTATGAATATGGACGTGAAAAATTCTTAGATTCTTGTTGGGAATGGACTCATGAATATGGGGATAATATTCGTAAACAATGGGCTGCGATGGGTGTATCTGTAGATTATTCACGTGAAAGATTTACACTAGATGAAGGTCTTAATCATGCCGTTACAAAAGTATTTGTAGACTACTACAATAAAGGGCTTATATATCGTGGTGAAAAAATAATTAACTGGGATCCTGTAGCTCAAACAGCATTATCTAATGAAGAAGTAGTATTTAGTGAAGAAAAGAGTGCTTTTTATCATTTGAAATACAAAATAGAGAATAGTGAAGAATATTTAGATGTTGCTACTACAAGACCTGAAACTTTATTTGGTGATACTGCTGTTGCTGTAAATAGTGAAGACGAAAGATATAAAAAATATATTGGGCTTAATGTTGAATTACCATTTATGAATAAAGTTATTCCAGTTATTGCTGATGAACACGCTGATATGACTAAAGGAACAGGAGTTGTTAAAATTACTCCAGCCCATGACCCTAATGATTTTGAAGTAGGTAATAGACATAATCTTGAAAGAATTTGCATTATGAATGATGATGCAACTATGAATGAATTTTGCCCTAAGAAATATGTAGGATTGACTCGTGAAGAATGTCGCGAAGAAGTATTAAAAGATTTAGAAACTGCGGGATTACTACTTGAAGTAGAACCTCTTGTTCATGAAGTTGGACATTCAGAACGTACAGGTGCTATGGTAGAACCAATGATAAAAAAACAATGGTTTGTTAAGATGCGTGGACTTGCTGATCATGTTCTTGAAAATCAAAAAAATAAAGACACAAAAGTTAATTTTTTTCCTGAAAGATTTGAAAAAACTATGAATCACTGGATGGAAATTACATACGATTGGTGTATTTCTCGTCAACTCTGGTGGGGGCATAGAATACCTGCATGGTATAAAGGCGAAGAAGTTTATGTTGGACTTACTCCACCAGAAGGTGAAGGATGGGTTCAAGATGAAGATGTACTAGATACTTGGTTCTCATCAGCATTATGGCCTTTCTCAACCCTTGGCTGGCCAGAAGAAACTGAGGATATGAGAATGTTTTTTCCAAATGACTGCTTAGTAACAGGTTATGATATAATTCCTTTTTGGGTTAATAGAATGACTTTCCAATCACTTGAACTTACAGGGAAAAGACCATTTAAAGATTGTGTAATCCATGGGCTTGTTAGAGACAAAGAAGGAAGAAAAATGTCTAAATCTCTTGGTAATGGTGTTGATCCTTTTGATATGATTGAAAAATACGGAACAGATGCATTAAGATATTATTTAAATACTGACTGTGCTTTTGGAACAGATTTGAGATTTGATGAAATAAAAATGACATCTACATGGAATTATATCAATAAAATATGGAATGCTTCTCGTTTTGCTTTGATGAATATAGAAGATTTAAAAGAAATTAAATTAGATAATTTATCTAAAGAAGATAAATGGATATTAACTAAGTATGAAAAATTAGTAGAAAGTACTATTAAACATATGGACAAATATGAATTTAACTTAGTAGGAGCTGAAACATATAATTTTATTTATGATGAATTTTGTAGTAATTATATAGAATTTGCCAAATTTAATTTAGATAGTATTCCTACAAAATCAGTACTATGTTACATTTTAACTGGCATTTTAAAATTATTACATCCATTTATGCCATTTGTAACTGAAGAAATATATAGTATGCTACCAATTAAAGAGTGCAAATCAATTATGATTTCAAAATATCCAGTAGTAAATAAAGAATTTATCTTTGATATTGACGAAAAAGAAGTTGATAATAAGATTGATTTTATTAAAAACTTTAGAAATATAAAAGCAGAAAACAATATTAGTAAAGATGCAAAAGTAATGATTAATACTGACGATGAGATAATTATTAAAATGTTAAAATTAACTGATAATATTATAACTGAACCTTTAGATATTAATTCTTATCAAGTTTCAAGCGGAAATATAAAAGCGACTATTTACTTTGAAAAAGTAATTACAGAAGAAGAAATTGCTTTAAAAAATAAAAATATTGAAAATTTAAGAAATAGTATTGCAAGACGTAAAAAATTACTTGCTAATGAAAACTATGTTAATAAAGCTCCAGCAAGTTTAGTTGAGAGTGAAAAAGCTAAATTATTAGAAGAAGAAAAAAATTTAGAAGAATTGTTAAAATAATTAAAATTTTTTAAAATTTAACAGATTTTGAAAATTGGTAAAAATAACTTTACCAATTTTTATATTTTTGTATACAG
>OJMO01001011.1_pt1 | contig 18437 bp, 19 predicted proteins | sample 1597241 | NCBI WGS metagenome assembly OJMO01 (sample SAMEA2452129, study PRJEB22498) | human gut metagenome | biome: human feces; feature: human gut; material: feces | place: Australia | collected 2012 | reverse complement strand
TGCATGTCTTATGTGCGCCGCCAGCGTTTATCCTGAGCCAGGATCAAACTCTCTTATTATTTATAATTTGAGTTTTTCTAACTCGTTAAACTTCAATTTATTTTGGTTCGGTAGTTTTTATTCTACCGCTAGGTTTTGTTACTCATTTAGAATTTATTATTTACTTTTCAATGTACTTTCTTTTTGTTCCTTTTCTGTGTGGAACGTTTTAGATTATACAACCTTGCAAGTTCTTTGTCAATACTTTTTTAAAAAATATTTTAATATTTTTTACTAGTAATTTTTGGCAAAATAAAAATTAGTAATTCTCTTGCATTTCTTATTCCATTTGCATATTTTTTATTACTAATTAATTACCATTTTTTATTACTTTTTTTCGTTCGTTACAAGGTACTTTCTTATATTACCATATACACTTTTTAAAGTCAATACTTTTTTCGACATTTTTTTAGATTTTTTTGTATTATTTTTTATTTCTTTATATTTCAACTAAAATTATCTCTTCTCCTATGCATTTTACTTTTTCCCAAGGTATAACAATATCATTTGCATCTGTAAATAAATTTAATATTTTACTACTTCCTGGAACTATAATTGAAGTTATTGCTCCATTTTCTAAATCTGCACATACATCTTGTACATATCCGTAATTTTTTTGCATCTTTTATATTAATAACTTCTTTGTGCTTAAAGTCTAGACCTTTTTCCCTCATAAAAAAACACCTCTTTTAATTATATTTTAGGTGTTTTTATTTTATTCTATTTATATAGTCTTTTTATACGATCTATTGCATTTTTTTCTAATCTTGAAACCTGCGCTTGAGATATTCCTATTTCTTCTGCAACTTCCATTTGTGTTCTTCCTTCAAAAAATCTTTTACTAATTATTTTCTTTTCCTTTTCACTTAATTTTTTCATTGCTTCTGCAACTGTTATATTTTCTGCCCATAATTCATCTGTATTTTTAGTATCTTTTACTTGATCTAACACAAAAACATTATCTGTTCCATCACTAAATGCTGGCTCTTGTAAAGAAACAGGGTCTTGTATTGCATCAAAACTCATTGCTATTTCTTCTCTTTCTACTCCCAATTGTTTTGCAATTTCTTCTATAGTGGCTTCTCTATTTTCTTCTCTTAATATTTTATCTTTAACTGCTAAAGCTTTATATGCCAAATCTCTTATAGATCTACTTACTCTTATTGAATTATTATCTCTTAAATATCTCCTAATCTCCCCAATAATCATAGGTACAGCATATGTGCTGAATTGTACATTTTGATTTAAATCAAAATTATCTATAGCTTTTATGAGCCCTATACACCCTATTTGAAATAAATCATCTGCATTTTCTCCTCTATTTTTAAATCTTTTAATTACACTTAAAACTAATCTTAAATTACCATTTACAAATTTTTCTCTTGCTTCTAAATCTCCTTTTTTTATTTCTTCTAATAATATCTTCTTTTCTTCATTTGATAGTACTGGTAATTCTGAAGTATTAACTCCACTTATTTCTACCTTTGTTATCAAACAAAAAACCTCCTTTGAAAATAATGTTAATATCATTATTTCCAAAAGAGATTTGTTTATTCTATTTTAAATTTCTTTCCAATTGTTCTTTCATCTATAAAATCTTTTATATTTTGAGCAACTTGAGAATCTGTTAAATTTTTTTCGTATTTTAATGTATCATCCATTGCATTAAATTTTTCAGCTATTTCTCTTAATTTGCAAAAATCATAATCTTTGTTAATTAGTCTGCTTAATATATATTTTTGATATTCATTAATTAACATATCTATTGAAATTTTTTCTTCCATATTTTTCTCCTTTATAAATTTATTCTTCTGTTTTTTTATCTTCAAATAAAGATGAGAAGTCAAACTCTATTTCTTGGCTATTATTAAATGCATTTGAAAAATCAAATTCTATTCCTCCATCACGTTCTGTACTTTCGTCTTTCATTATTGATTTTGAAACATTATTCATCTTATTAAAATTCTTCATATCACTTTTTATTTTTTTTAGATCTGAATTTTGTCTTGATATTTCGTTTTCTATTACTCCATCTTCAATTATATTTAAAAATTCAAACATAGAATCTGTTATTTCTTCTCTTCTTTCTGCTCTTAAATATTCAACTATTTCTTCATTAGTTAAAGTTTTTCCATTATATATTTCAGGTAACTCACACAATTTTCCTGTTCTTAAAATACTATTGAAAGATATTAAAGCTTTATTATGGGTTGCTCTTCTGTTTTTATCTAATTTTATACTTTTTTCTGTCCATCCAGATCTATCAAAATTTCCTGCATTACGAACAATTTTACTTTGTCTCATTATATCTACATGATCATATTCATAAGCTAAATGTGCATAATATACTTGTTCTGTTCTTAATTCTCTATATTTCATCATATTATATATGTCTGTTAGCAAGCTTGGATCTGCTTGTAAATATTGTTTTATTGTATCTATATCAACATCTTCATTAATCATATTTTCTCCTCCTACATAATTATTAAAACATAACTTATTAAAAAAGTAAATAGTCACCCAATTGGGTGACTATCTGCTATGTAACATTTGGCGAAAATATTTAGTTACACTCCGCCATAGTTCCAAATCGGAACCTTCATAGTTAAGAACAGCTCCTGTTTTTTCTGCATGTTCTTTTGCTGCTTCTCTTAAAGATGAAAAATCTACTTTTTCATTTTTAAGTTTTGCAAGTACAATATTACGTTTTTCGAGTTCCAATTTTTCAAATGTATCCATAATTTTGCTCCTTTGTGCTTGACAACGGTTACATTTACATTATAGCATTTTCCAAAGTTCAAGTCAACATAATATCATCATTATTCTTTAAAGACAAAATAATAATTAAATATCAAACAAAAAGAGTAGCTATTAGCTACTCTCTTCGTTTAGTTTTCTTAAAGCTTCAAGTTCCTCAAAAAATTCTAATGCTTTTTCTGAGTTATTAGATTTTAAACTTCTTTCTTTGATTTTTTGAAATATTTCATCCTTAACCAAATTTTCAACTATAGCTACATACAAAGCATTATCAATTAAATTAATCGATACTTCATATTCCTTTGCTAGTTCTTTTTTAGTTAGTAATGAATTTCCTGCAAATCTCTTAGTAATATTAATAACTTCTTTTTTAGAAAAGGGAAATTTTGAGTATTCTTTTCTTTCTCTTTTCAATTCTGCATATTTACTTTCTGTTCTGTAACAACTTCCCGAATGCAAACGTGCATTAAAGCATGTTTTTTCTTCCATCCTTTTTACAATTACATCATCAACAACTCCCCAAATTACTGCATATTCTAAAATTTTATAATAGCAACTATCTGTAATTTGATAATAATTTGTAATATACGGTTTGCTAATTTCATTATCTGTATTAGCATAAAATTCTGCAACTTCTCTTACAAATGCTCGCATTTGCTTCCGGTTTCTTGTTTTTTCTAATTCGCTATAGTTTCTTCTTTTCATAAGTATCACTCCTATCTAAATTATTATTCAAGGATTTTTACGTTACAACTGCATATATTATACTACTTTTTTTAATATTTCTCAACTAGTTTTGCTTAATATGTCTTTTTTCATTTTCTTTATTATCTTTTTTTCTAGTCTTGATATATAACTTTGTGATATTCCGCAACATATCTGCTACTTCTTTTTGTGTTTTTTCGTCTCCTGTTATAAATCCAAATCTTAATTCCATTATATTTTTTTCTCTATTGTTCAACTTTTTTATAGATTCCCTTAAGAGTTTTCTATCTACTTCATCTTCTATATTTCTTGATGTTATGTCTGAATCTGTTCCCAATATATCTGATAGTAATAACTCGTTTCCGTCTCCATCTTGGTTTAGTGGTTCATCTATTGAAACTTCTCCTTTTATTCTATTACTTCTTCTTAAAAACATGAGTATTTCATTTTCTATACATCTTGAAGCATATGTTGCAAGTTTTATTTTTTTATCTAACTTAAATGTGTTTACTCCTTTCATTAGTCCTATTGTTCCAATAGATATTAAATCTTCAAGCCCTACACCTGTATTCTCAAATTTTTTGGCTATATATACTACTAATCTCAAATTTCTTTCTACTAATATTTTTCTTGCTTCATCGTCTCCTTTATCTAATAGTTTTAACATTTCTTCTTCTTCTTTTCCCTCTAATGGTGGTGGTAATGTTTGACTTCCTCCAACATAAAATATTGGCATTTCTTCTACTTCTTCTTTATTTATGTATTTTACATATATAGTATTTACACTAGTTTTTAATAAGTTCAGAATGTTCATTATTTATCGTACCTCCATTCAATATTTCTAGACCTATAAGTCCATTGTATTCAAAATTTTTAAATAATTTTTTTTCGGAAATTCCTATTAAAATATTATTTATTTCTATAATTTCTTCTTCATACTCAATTTTTACTATGTCTGGCTTAAATGCAATTATTAATCCATGTTCTTTTCCTAATGAAGAAAATGGTACAATTTTTAATTTAGAAATGTATTTATTAATCTTTTCATCTTCTGTGTTAAATTCACCTCCTAAAATTTTATGCATATTTTTTATTAACTTTTCTGGCAAAAGTTTTTCTGCAATTTCTATATCTATAATTGCTACAGGTTTTCTTGTAATTGGATCTTTTAACATATTTCCTGTATCTAACATTGCTTTTACAATTTCTTCTCTTTCATCTAATTTAACTTTCATAATGCAGTTCATTTCTGATTTTGTTATTTTTTTCTTTATTATTTTAAATACTATATTTACTAATATGAATCCTAATATAGCTCCCAGTAATATTGTTGTTGTGGCATATCTTCCAACATATACTCCATTTTTTATTAATATATTTTGTGGTTTTACAAAATATATTGTTGCTATTGCTGCACCGCCAAAGGCAAAAGATACTAAATAAAATGTTAAAATTTCTTTTAAATGTGTTTTTACTTTTTTAGAATTAAATGCTATATATGTCATTGCAATAGATAGTAATATTTTCATAAAAATTTCAAATAAAGATTTTAAGTTTGTAATATATGTTACAACAACATAAACACTGCCTAATATACTAGCTACAAATATTCGTGTATATGATATTTTTTCTCGTAGCACTAAGCCTGTAGATAGTAAAATTATAAAATTCATTATTATATTTTCTAAAAAAATAATATCTATGTATATAGTCATTTTTATTCCTTAACTCTATAAATTATTTAAAATAATATATTGTATTTTCAGGAAGTATTTTATAATTTTGTTTTTTAAAAGTCTGTCATTTCTTAGTGGCGAAAAAAAGAAATAATCTACAAAAGTAGATTATTTCTTTTCTTATTTTTATATATCTGATTTTATTTTTGTTTTTTTCTTAAAAAAGATGGTATGTCTAAGTCGTTTGATGATGAATTTTCAACACTTGCTGGTATTGAACTTATTTTTTCGTTCCAAGCTTTTGATACTATTTTGCTTCCTAATCCTGCATCTTTCTTTTCGAATTCTGTTGCAATAACTGTTATAACAATTTCATCATGTATATTTTCATCTATTACTGCACCAAAGATTATGTTTGCTTCTGGATCAACACTTCTTTGTACTAATTCTGCAGCTGTATTTACTTCTTGTAATCCTAAGTCTGTTCCACCTGTTATGTTTATAATTACTCCTCTTGCTCCTTCTATTGATGTTTCTAGTAATGGACTTTCTGTTGCTTGTTTAGCAGCATCTTCTGCTCTGTTTTCTCCAGATGCTCTACCAATTCCCATATGAGCTACTCCAGAATTTAACATTATTGTTTTTACGTCTGCAAAGTCTAAGTTTACTAATCCTGTAACTGCTATTAAGTCTGATATACCTTGTACACCTTGTCTTAATACATCATCTGCCATTTTGAAAGCTTCCATTATAGATGTTTTTCTATCTATTATTTGTAATAATTTATCATTTGGTATTATTACTAATGTATCAACTTTGCTTTTTAAACTTTCAATTCCTCTATCTGCTTGTGATAATCTTTTCTTTCCTTCAAATGTAAATGGTTTTGTTACAACACCTATTGTAAGTATTCCCATTTCTTTTGCAATTCCTGCTACCATTGGTGCAGCACCTGTTCCAGTTCCTCCACCCATTCCAGCAGTAACAAATACCATATCTGCTCCTCTTAAAGCTTCTTCTATTTCTGATTTGTTTTCTTCTGCTGCTTGAGCTCCAATATCTGGATTTGCTCCAGCTCCTAAACCTTTTGTTATTTTTTCTCCTATTTGAATTTTTGTTCCTGCTTTTGATTTTTGAACAAGTTGTTGTCTATCTGTATTTACAGCTATAAATTCTACTCCTTTAATTCCTGATTCAATCATTCTATCTACGGCATTGTTTCCAGCTCCTCCAACACCAACAACTTTTATTACTGCAGCTCCATCCATAGGTCTTTCATATTCCATATTATTGTTATTATTTTCAAAATCCATCATAAATTTATCCTCCCAAATTTTCTTTCTTAAAAATCAAATATTTCTATGTATAGAAAAATTCTTTAATCTTTCCTAATATAGTTTTAACAAAACTTTCTTCTCCTTCTGTATCTATACTGCTTGAAACACTTTTAGTAAAAGGTTTTGAGGCAATATATCTTACTAAAGCATATGCTGTTCTGTATGTTGGTTTAACAGTACTTATTAATCTTCCTGTTGCCATTTTAACTGGTATATTTAATATTATTTTTCCTGCAACATCGCTTTTGTTAATATTGCTTATACCTTGTCCGGTTAATATAACATTGTTTACTCTTGGTTTTATATTTTGAAGTGTTATATCTTTATTAACTAGTGAAAAGATTTCTTCAATTCTTGCTTCCATTATTTCTATTAGTTCTGAACTTTTTATTGTTTTGTTTCTATTTTCTTCTCTAACTGTATTTAATAAAATATCGTTATCATTATCTATAAATGATTTTAATGCTAGTCCATATTGTCTTTTTAATTTTTCTGCTTCTTCTTCAGAAATGTTAAGAACTAATGAAATATCATTAGAAATATTATTTCCTCCAAGAGGTATTGTGTTTGTGTATACAAAAGAAGATCCTTCAAATATACCTATTTCAGTGTTTCCTGCACCAATATCTAGTATCATAACATTATCATTTAATTCATTTACGTCTAAAATTAAGTTTCTTTCGGCTAATGTTACTGGAACTAATCCATTAATATCTAGCCCTACTTTTTTAAATATTGAAACTAATTTTTTTATGTATTCTTTATCTGCTAAAACAATTTGTGCTTTTAATGTAAATGAGCTACTTAAGTTTCCTATTGGATCTTCTGTAATTTTTCCATTATCTAAAATAAATTTATCTGGTACTATGTCTATTAAAGATTGATTTTCAGGAATCTCTATATCTTTAACCTGCATTAAAGCTAATTGTACATCTTTTGATGATATTCCAGCATATTTATCTTTTACATCTTTTGTTATACTGTTTTGAACTACAGTTACATACTTTCCTGGTATTGTAATATAAGAAGAATTTATTTTAAATCCTGTTTCAGCTTCTGCATCATTTATTACATTTGCTATACTTTTTGCAACTTCTTCTTCATCAATTATTTTACACTTTTTTATTCCAGTGCATTTTCTTGAACAGTTGCTTATAATTTCAATTTGATTGAAATTATTTACTTCTCCTATAACAACAGAAACCTTGGAAGTCCCTATATCCATACCGACTATAATATCACCTATTGCCAAGACTTTTTCCTCCAATTTTTATGTTTTATTTTTCGAGATTTAGAATATTATATTTTTTGACAAAAGTCAATAGATTTTGTAATATTTCTGTAATATTTTTGTAACGGTGTCGTAATATTTTCTGTTTTTTATTGAAATATCAATGTTTTTCTATTTTTCAGCATTTTTTATAACGTCTTTTGCCTTATTTACAACTTTCTTTTCCATCCATTTATCTACAAGTTCTCTTCTTATTATTGATAAATTTGTAAACATTCTACCTACAAACACAACAATGGCTGCTAAATATATATCAACATTTAGTCTTTCTCCTAAGTATGTTAGTATTATTGCAAGTATTGCATTTCCAAAAAAACCTGAAACAAATATTTTCATATCAAAGTTTTTCTTTATAACTCCTACAAATGCTCCAAAAACAGAATCTAATGCTGCTATTATTGCAACAGCTAAATAACCTGAAAATGTATATGGAATAATTGGAGCATTTATTCCTAGTATTGCCCCTATGGCACATCCTAATATTATTGCAATTATTATAATCATTGTAATCTCCTCCAAAATAAATAATTTATTTTATACTTTTTAGTTTTAATTCACCTGTATATTTAGATATATTTACATTTTTTTCTTGAGTAATTGTTATTTCTTTTCCTTTACTCTTTAATGTATCAGAATAACCACCTTTTGCACTTAATCCACTCATTAAATATTGTTCGTTTCCAATTGCTTTTATTTCATATGGTGCACTCGTTCTGTTTCCATTTATTATTATATATGAATTTACATCTACTATTTCTGTTAAGTTTATTATTCTTTCTCCATTTATACTAATTGCTTCTGCACCAGCTAATTTTAATTCATTTACTAATTTTAATAAATCTTCTGCAACAATAGCATTATCTAATGTTCCCTTTATATTAATAATAATTCCTTGTCCCTCAACATCTGTTGTTCCTAATCTTGTTCTAACTTGTGAAAGTTCATCATTAATAACTTCTGTTGTTTCTTGATTGTTTGCAGTTTTTTCTTTATATTCATTTATTTTTTTGTTATCTTCATCAATTTTACTTTGTGTTTCTTCATATTTTTGCTTCCATAATTCTGCTTGTTCTGTAAGTTCATCTTCTCTCATATTTTCAATTAATGTAATATCTGTTTCTTTAACAGTTCTTAATTGTACTGTCATAACAAAAGCAAATATCACACATATAATTCCAATTGTAATTGCAATTATTCCATGTTCTTTTTTCAAAAAAATTCACCTCTTAACCTATTTTACATCTTTTAAATAATTAAAGTTAATTGTTCCATTATATTTTTCTATTGTTATGTTATTTGATTTTTTTATATTTGATACAATTCCAGATTCGTTTAATAATTCTATATAACCACCTGGTCTGTTTAATGCTTCGTATAAAGTTTCTGAATTTCCAATTGCTTTAATTATAAATGGTGCCCCTACTTTTTCCCCATTAATTTGTGCTACATTTCCTGCACATGTAATTGAAGTTGTATTTATAAGTCGTTCTCCATTTATGCTTATTGCTTCTGCTCCAGCATTTTTTAGTTCATTTACTACACTTAAAATATCTATGTCGTGTACAACATAATAACTCATATCGTTTGTGGCTGTTTCTGATGTAACATTTTGATTATCTTTTAAAGTAATTTCAACACCTTCCCCTGTTGCATCTGTTAATCCTAATACTGTATTTCCAACTTTTATTTCTTTTTCACTATCTTTAGATGTTTCATCATTTTTAGTTGCCTTTTCTCTTTGTTTTTCAAGTTCTTTTTCAACTTTTGTTAATTCTTGCGATGCATTATCTGCTTTTTCTTTCCATCTTAAAACTTCATCTCTTAATTCATTTTCTTCAGAATTGACATTTGTTTCAATTCCAGAATTTCTCACAGTTTTTACTTGAATAATTATTGCAGCTGTTAATAATACGCATACAATTCCTAAAATAATTCCTATATTTCTTTTATTCAATCCAACTAGCCTCCCTAAAATATACCTTTTCTAAATTTTCTATGAAAATTTCTCCTGTTTTTCCTTTTTCTTTTGTTAATATTTCTTTTAACATAAGTATTTTATCATTTATATTGCTTGCATTTCCTAAGTGAATCTTCTTTCCTTCGCCTTGCATAATAACACAAAAATCATTAGTATTTGAGACATCTACACCAGTTATTTCGCTTTCTATTTCATTATTTTTTATAGTTTCTATTATTTTTTGTGCTGTATTTATTTTTTCTAAATCATCATCTGAAATTCTATTTCCTGGTACTAAATTCTCTGTACTTGTTGAAAACCCTTTTATTTCTGTAAGTTTTTCCACTTCATTTGAAATTTCTAATATGTATCCTTGTTTATCTATATAAATATAGCTACCATAATTTGAAATAAAAAAGTCTCTATTTCTTTCTTCTACATTAATTATTATTGTAGAAGGTAGTTTTCTTTTTACTTGAACACTTTCAATATAAGGTTCTTCTTTTATATTTTCTATAATATTTTTCTTTGAATATTGATATGTATTTACATTTAATGATATTTTAGATAAACTTTCTATTCTTTCATTAGAAATTCTGCTATTTCCTTCAACATTAATTTCTGTAACATTAAAAATAGGTGTTGTCATTACAAATATTGTTGCTCCAATTATAAATGCCATTAAAAGTATAATTTTAATAATTCTTTTAAAATTTACTTTTTTTCGTTTTTTGTCTTTTATTCCTTTACTTTCGATATTTTTATTATTTTTTGTTTTTTGATAATCAGAGCTGGCTTTCTTGTTGCTAACTTTTTTAACTGCATTATTTCTTTTACTTGCAGATGGCTTGTCCTTTTGATTTTTAGGAATAACATTTACACCTATAACAATTTCATTATCAAAATTAAATTTTTGACTTTGAGGGGCAGCTTTTTTATCTGCCCTTTTTTTACTATTTTTTTGTTTAACATTTTCTTTCAGATGTTTACTCTTATTAGCCATTTTATTCACCTTCTCTAATAATAATTTTAGCACCTAATTTTTGAAGTTTTTTATCTAAATTTTCATAGCCTCTTAAAACATATTCTATATTTGTAACCTCAGTTTTTCCCTTAGCTGCAAGTCCAGCAACTACTAAAGCTGCTCCTCCACGTAAATCTGTGCTCTTTACCTTTGCACCATTTAGTTTTCTAGCTCCTTTTACTACAGCTGTTTTTCCTTCTATTTTTATTTTTGCACCCATTTTAATAAGTTCTGCTGTATATTTATATCTATTTTCAAATATATTTTCAACAATTATTGATGTTCCTTTTGCAATTGTAAGTACACTTGTAATTATAGATTGCATATCTGTTGGAAATCCTGGATAAGGCATTGTTTTAATATCTACTGCTTTTAATTTTTTTGGAGCTTCAATATATATATAATCTTTTTCAACTATAATTTTACAGTCCATTTTTTCTAATTTATATATAATTGAGCTTATATGCTCTGGTATAACTTTATTTATTTTTACTTTTCCGCCCGTAATTGCAGCAGCACATAAAATGGTTCCGGCTTCTATTCTATCTGGCATAATTGTATATGATACATCTTTTTTTATTTGTTTTATTCCTTCAATTACTATTTCACTTTCACCAGCTCCAGTTACTTTTGCTCCCATCTTTACTAAAAAGTTTTGCAAATCAACTATTTCTGGTTCTCTAGCTGCGTTTTTTATAACTGTTGTACCTTCTCCATATACAGAAGCTAACATTATATTTTCTGTTGCTCCAACACTTGGAAAATCTAAAGTTATTTCACTACTTAATATTTTATCACAATTACATTTTATATAACCTGATTCCTCTTCTATATTAATTCCAATTTTTTTAAATCCCTCTAAATGTAAATCTATTGGTCTTGAACCAATATCACATCCTCCTGGATAAGAGAATACCACCTCTTTATTTCTTGAAATTAATGCTCCTGCTAGTATAACAGAAGATCTCATTTGATTCATTAAATCATCTGGAATTTCTTTTTTATTTATTTTTCTTGAATCGATAATTATTTTACCACTATTCTTCTTTATTTTGCAACCTAAAACCTTAAGTATTTTTAACATTATTTGTACATCGTGTATATTTGGAACATTGTATAATTTTGTAATCCCTTTATTTAACAAACATGCAGCAATTATTGGGAGGCTAGCATTTTTTGAGCCAGATATATTAATTTCGCCTTCAAGCCTTTTTCCTCCATTAATTATATAACTTGCCATAATAATCACCTTTCTATATGTAATTCTGCTATATAGTATGTAAACTTTACGTAATTTGTGATTTTTTGACATATTATACTATTTTTGATATAATTTTTATGTAGACTGTTGTTTTGCACAAGAAAATCCTTAATCTTACTTGATTAAGGTAAAGGAGTATATATGAGTAATTCACTTATTAAAGATGCTGTGGAAACCTCAATTAATTTACTTTTCTCTGAAAATGAGCTTACACCTTTTCAGGTTAGGCAGCTTAAAAGCTACATTAAAAAGTCTCATGAAGAAAATCAGGCTTGCGTTTTATACGCATTAAGCGAAAGATTTAAAAATTTTCTTGAGGGTATAGGAATTAATCCAGCAGTACTAGGTAAACAAGAGGTAATTATTTACCAAAACTTTACTGTAGGTTACACTGAAAATTATTTATACCGCCCAAAGGATATAAATCTTGATTTAATGTAGCTGTAAAAGGATGTTACTCGAGCAGAGAAATCTGCTCATACCCTAAAAAAGGAAATGCATTTTTGCATTTCCTTTTACCATTTTACAATTAGTTTATCAAATTTAGAGTTTATATAATTTGTTAGTTTTTTCATAAACTCATCTGATTTTATTTCGCTTTTAGCAACCATATCTAGTCCTTTTTCCCAACTTGCTGTAAGCTTAGGATTTAACATATCTGGCATTGATTTATTTACTATATTATATATTATTTCTCCTTTTTGAGTTGGTGTTACTATGTTTGTTTTTTTATTTATTTGAATATATTGTATTCTTTCTAGTTTTTTAATTATCTCTCCACGTGTTGCACTTGTTCCAATTCCTGCACCCTTTATTTGTTCTCTTAGTTCTTCCTCTTCTATTAATTTACCTGCATTTTCCATTGCTAAAATTAAATTTCCTGCATTATATCTTGAAGGTGGTGATGTTTCAGCATCTTTCAATTCAAAGTTTTTCACATATACAATTTGACCTTTTTTTAGTGTATTTAGTATTTCTATGTTTGTTTCATCTTTTTTATTTGTTTCGTTATCTTTCTGAGAGTCGCCTAAGGACGCTTCTCCTACATTATTGTCTTTACTACTTACATTAAATTCTTTTTTTAGAATTTCGCGATACCCTTGCTTTACACATACTTTACCTGTCGCATAAAATGTTTCATTTTCTACATTTACTGTAACATTTACCTTATTAAACTCAGCTGGTGGATAAAAAATTGCTATAAATCTTTCTACAATTAATTTATAAATTTGCTTTTGCAATTCTGGCAATTTATCATAATTTTCATAGCCTTGCCCTGTTGGAATTATTGCATAGTGGTCTGTTATTTTTTTATCATCAACATATTTTGTTTTTGCCAAATTATTTATAGGATATTTTTCTTCTATCATTTTCTTTATATAGCCTTGAACTTCTTTGTCTTTATATCCTTTTGTTATCCCATTTAAATTTTTGGATATTTCTTTTGCAACAGCTGTTGATAGAACTCTTGCATCTGTTCTTGGATATGTTACTAATTTTTTTTCGTATAAATTTTGTATTATTTCCAATGTTTCATCTGGCTTTATTTTAAATTTTTTAGAGCATTCATTTTGAATTTCTGCTAAATTAAATAAAAGTGGTGCATTTTCTTTTTGCTTGCTCTTTTTTAGTTCTGTTATTTTAGCTTCTTTTCCCTGCAAAGATAAAATAAACTTCTTAGCATCTGCTTCTTTTTTAAATCCGGTTTCATTATATAAGCAATTGTTTTCAAATACTTTAGAATTTGGATTTGATTTCCACTCTGCTTTGAAAGAACTTTCTTCATTTCCAAATTCACCTACAATTTTATAATATTTTGTTTTTACAAAATTTCTAATTTCTAACTCTCTTGAAACAATCATTCCTAGTACACATGTCATTACCCTACCAACTGATATTGAAGCTTTATCTTCATTTATTTGTCTAGCTAAATTTCTTCCTTGAGTAATTGAAAGCAATCTTGAAAAATTAATTCCTATTAAATAATCTTCTTTTGCTCTTAAATATGCACTATCTGATAAACTATCGTATTCAGACGCATCTTTTGCCTCTCTTATCCCTCTTTGAATTTCCTCTTCTGTCTGTGAGTCTATCCAAACTCTTTTAATTTTTGCTTTTGGATTTGGTTTTGCCATCATAAAAACAAGCCTTTGTATGTATTCTCCTTCACGTCCAGAGTCACCTGCATTATAAATTTCTTCTACATCTTCTCTTTGTAATAAAGATTGTACAATATTAAATTGTTTTTGAACTGCTGGTATTATTTCATATTTCCACTCTTTCGGAATAAACGGAAGTGTATCTAATCTCCAAAATTTAAGATTTTCATCATACTTTTCTGGATAGCTCATTGTTACTAAATGCCCAACACACCAAGTTATTATCCAATTTTCAGATTCTAAATAGCCATCATTTCTTTTTGCATTTAATTTTAATGCTTTAGAAAATTCCATTGCAACAGATGGCTTTTCTGTTATTAATAATTTTTTGCCCATCTTAACATCCTTTTTCTTCTACATTTTTTTGCTCTCATATAAACATTATAATGTATTCTATATTAATTCAATTTATTTTACAAGATATTTAATCCAAAATTCTTGAAATCTTCTATGTTATGTTATATAATAACAATCAAATTTATTTAGAGAATGGAGGCTTTTTTAGTATGGCTTATAATTTTAAAGAAGTAGAAAAAAAATGGCAAGAAAAATGGTATAAAGAAGGTACTTTTAATGCTGATTCTAGTTTTACTAATCCTAAAAAATGGTATGGTTTAATAGAATTTCCTTATCCTTCTGGACAAGGTTTGCATGTTGGTCACCCTAGAAGTTATACGGCTCTTGATATTATTGCAAGAAAAAGAAGAATGCAAGGTTACAATGTTTTGTTTCCAATTGGTTTTGATGCTTTTGGTTTACCTGCAGAAAACTTTGCTATTAAAAATCATGTTCATCCAAAAATTACAACAGAGAAAAATATAGCACATTTTAAAGAGCAATTAAAATCTATTGGTTTTTCTTTTGATTGGTCAAGAGAAATAAATACAACAGATCCAAATTATTATAAATGGACTCAATGGATTTTTATACAATTATTCAAAAAAGGACTTGCTTATAAAACAACAATGCCTATTAACTTTTGCACTGGTTGTAAAGTTGGCTTAGCAAATGAAGAAGTTGTAAATGGTGTTTGTGAAAGATGTGGAAGCCCTGTTGTTCAAAAAGAAAAATCTGAATGGATGCTTAAAATTACTGAATATGCACAAAGATTAATTGATGATTTAGATGACCTAGACTTTTTAGACAAAATTAAAACTCAACAAAAAAACTGGATTGGTAGAAGTGAAGGTGCTGAAGTTAAATTCAAAATTTCTGGAACAGAAGATGAACTTACAGTTTACACAACAAGACCAGATACTTTATTTGGTGCAACATATATGGTAATTGCTCCTGAACATAAATTAATAGAAAAATATTCTTCAAAAATTACAAATATGGATGAAATTGAAGCTTATAAAAAACAAGCAAGTTTAAAATCTGATTTTGAAAGAGCAGAAATTAACAAGAATAAAACTGGTGTAGAAATTAAAGGAATTAAAGCTATTAATCCTTTAACTGGAACTGAAATTCCAGTTTGGATTTCCGATTATGTTTTAAGTACATATGGAACTGGTGCTATAATGGCTGTTCCTGCACATGATACAAGAGACTATGAATTTGCTACAAAATTCAATTTACCAATTATTCAAGTTGTAGATGGGGATAATGTTGATTTAAGCAAAGAAGCATTCACAGATGTATCCACAGGAAAACTTATTAATTCTGGATTTTTAAATGGTCTTGAAGTAAAAGATGCTAAAAAGAAAGTTATTGAATATTTAGAAGAACATAATATTGGAGCTAAAAAAGTTAATTATAAATTACGTGATTGGGTATTTTCTAGACAACGTTATTGGGGAGAACCTATTCCAATGGTTCATTGTGAAAAATGTGGATGGGTTCCAATACCTGAAGAAGAATTACCACTTCAATTACCAGAAGTAGAAGATTTTGAACCTGGAGAAAATGGAGAATCTCCACTTGCAAAAATGACAGATTGGATTAATACAACATGTCCACATTGTGGAGCACCTGCTAAAAGAGAAACAGATACAATGCCTCAATGGGCTGGTTCATCTTGGTATTTCTTAAGATATATGGACCCACACAATGATAAAGCTTTAGCTTCAAAAGAAGCTTTAGAATATTGGTCTCCTGTTGACTGGTATAATGGTGGTATGGAGCATACAACTCTACACTTACTATATTCAAGATTCTGGCATAAATTTTTATATGATATTGGAGTTGTTCCAACAAAAGAACCATATCAAAAACGTACTTCTCATGGTATGATTTTAGGTGATAATGGTGAAAAAATGAGTAAATCTAAAGGTAATGTTATTAATCCAGATGACATTGTAGATGAATTTGGTGCAGATACTTTTAGAGTTTATGAAATGTTTATGGGACCATTTGACCAATCTGCGGCTTGGAGTATGGATAGTATTCGTGGATGTTCTAAATTTCTAGATAGAGTTTGGAATTTACAAACAATTTTAGTTGATGGAGATGCATATTCTTCTGAAATGGAAAAAATAATGCATAAATCTATTAAAAAAGTTACAAACGATATAGAAGAAATGAAGTTTAATACTTGTGTTTCTACATTTATGACAATGGTTAATGAATTTTATAAATTAAAAAGAATAAATAAAGCTGAATTAAAAACATTTATTACATTGTTAAATCCATTTGCTCCACACATTACTGAAGAATTAAACAAAATTGCTGGATTTACAGAAGATATTTCAACATATGAATGGCCAAGTTTTGATGAATCTAAAACAATAGATGATACTGTTACAATTGCAATTCAATTTAATGGAAAACTAAAAGGAACTGTAGATGTTAAAAAGGATTCTGATGAATCTGTTGTAAAAGAAAAAGTTCATAAAGAAATAGATTCTAAATTAGATGGAAAACAAGTTGTTAAAGAAATTTATGTAAAAAATAAAATTTACAATATAGTTGTAAAATAAACCTAATAAAGAGGCGACTGCTAGTTGCCTCTTTTGTAACATTTTTGTAATATTTATTTAAAGAAGATGTAACATTTTTTGTTTGATTTTGTAGTATAATAGTATTGATTAGATACTAAGGAGAAATTTAATGAGCATTGAATCAGATTTAAAAAAAGAAGGTATTGAAGTACAAACAAAATTAGATACATTAAAAGTAAATTCTATTGCAAAAACAATAGCAGAATTATTAGTAAAAGCTTTTCCAGAGCATAACTTTAAAACAGATGAACTATTTAAAAGACTTGCTCGTTTAAATATGTACACAGCTAAAGTTCCAAATGGATTATCTGAAGCTAATTATTTTTACAAAAACACTTCAATTTATTATAATGAAAAAATAGATTTAAATGATATTTATAAATATGCATTACATGAATGTATTCACTATTTACAAGAAAGAAAGAGTTCTAGAGGTAAACTTATAAGACTTGGATTATGCGATATGGCAGGTGTAAAAGTATATGGACTTGGAATAAATGAAGCTGCAACACAATATACAACAGCTAAAGCACTTCATTTTAAAAATGATACTGTTAAATATTATGGTATAACATTTGATACAATTAGTCCAAATTTTTATCCTCTTGAATGTAACATAATTGCCCAAATGGCATATATTACAGAAGAATATTCTTTGCTTGATAGTACTTTTAATAGTAATAATAACTTTAAAAATAAATTTATAGAAGCAACTTCAAAAGATACATATGAAATTGTAGAAAGTAATTTTGATAAAATTTTATTTGCTGAAGAAGATTTAATAAAACTTAATAATAAACTTGCATTAGAAGAACATAATGATGCTCCTATACAAGCAAAAATAACAAAACAAAAACATATAATAAAAAATACATTTTTTGAAACACAAAATTTAATTATAGAATCTTATTTTAACAATTACTTTAATTCTATAAAAACAGTAGAAGAAGTAGATAAATTTAGAAGAAAATTATATAATTATAAAAATTTAATAGGCATTACCGAAGATTACTTTTTCTTTAACAATTATTATATAAAAATGATGGAGAAACTTGAAGATAAGAAAGCTGCAATAGAAAATGGTATTGAGTATGTATTTAATACACATACAGATATGGTTTCTTCGAAACAAAATAAAATAGCTTTATTTTTTAAAGCTATTAAAGAATTTTTATTTGGAAATGCTAATGAATATCAAAAGATTTAAAAGTGGCTTCGCCACACGGGTCGCCCTAAGGACGCCGACCCCTACACCTAAAATAGAAATTTCCCATAATATAAAAATATATTTT
>OJMO01001009.1_pt1 | contig 18502 bp, 20 predicted proteins | sample 1597241 | NCBI WGS metagenome assembly OJMO01 (sample SAMEA2452129, study PRJEB22498) | human gut metagenome | biome: human feces; feature: human gut; material: feces | place: Australia | collected 2012 | reverse complement strand
GAATTTTCATTTCCCGCTTTTGTTTCAGAAACTGTTTTTCAAGTCTTGCCTGTACGAGCGTTCTATTACTCCTTTATGTAATCGGCATTTTGATTTTGAACGGTGGGTTAAAGAAGGTAGCTGTGTTTATATGGCATCATACACCGCTTTCCAACTTTATGATTATGCATGGATCAGTCGGTTGTTTGTTCCGGTAGACGAGATTATGGAAGAGGTGGAAAACCGTTGTCGGAATTTTTCGGATGCTATGATTGGTGTGCATATCCGTCGTACAGATAATCTGGCTTCTATCAGGCAAAGCCCTATCGAGTTGTTCTATCAGAAATTAGATGAGAAGATAAAAGAGGACGGCAAGGTGGCTATCTATTTGGCTACAGATTCGGAAGAGGTGAAGCGGGAAATGAAAGAGTGTTATGGTGACCGGATATTCTGTTCCGGAAAAAAGGCAGACCGTGGATCTTTGGAGGGAATAAGGGAGGGTATCACGGATATGTACACATTGGCTCGTACACAAAAAATATATGGTTCTTTTCAGAGTTCATTTTCGGATATGGCAGCTCAGATAGGAGGGGTTCCATTGGAGATTTTGAAATTATGAGTTGCGGAAATAAATCATTGTTTTAATGATTATCTGCAAACATTTTTATTTTTGCTCCTCTTCTTTCTATGGCATTTGCCAATTTGTTTTCTATTTTTCCTAATAGCAGCCGTCTGCTCCATTCTATAACAAGCGTCGTCAGACAGATAGAAACAAGTGTTCCCATAAAATACAGAACAAGTAGGTTGCTGTCTGCATAAGGGGTATACCAGGGTTGTAAACAGTGGATAAGAAGTCCTTGAAGCATATATAAGGCAAAAACGTATCCTGCTAGGTAATTGATGATGCGGGATGAAAAATGCCACCGGGTAAACTGGTAGAAAATCATGATAGAGGCGATGATAATCAGTAGATTATTATCTCGGGCGAATCTCAGTATGATATTTCCACTCATTGCTGTAAGCAGGGAATTCAGTATAAAAATACCGGCAAGGCTCCCTGATAAAATATCCCAGCTATGTCGTTTCATGTTTTCCGGAAGACCATAGACCTTCAGATATTGTCCTATGAGATAAGCTAGTGTGACATTGATAATTCCCTTACCTGTGTCATTTTGAATTTCAAAAAACAGGATTGTCGGGGCAAATATAAAAAAGAATCCCCATAGTAACAGTAGTTGTTCATAACTTTTTTGTGAGAGGTTTTGAACCAGTCGGTTTAAATAGGGTGAGAAACAATAAAGCACTACATAGCAGGTCATAAACCAGTATTTTTTGCTAAGTATCGGTATCAATGAGGAGGCTAGTCCTGTCCAGGTATGCGGAGTGTGAAGCCATATTGTTTCGATCAGATAAGAAACGATGGAATAAAACCATACGACAACCAGCATTTTGAAAAATTTATGTGTATTGAAACGGATTCCGAAATAGCCTGAGATCAGAATGAATAAAGTTACTCCTGTGTTTCCCAATGTATTGACAAATAGTATGAATTCTTTGTTCAGCCAGTTACTGGTGTGGAAGGTATTTCCTAGAATATGCATGGATACAATCAGTATGATACTGATAATTCGTAAACATTCTAATCCGGAGTGACGTGTAGCAGCCATTATTTCTTGATTATATAGTGTAAACTCTCTTTAAAAGTGACAGAGCCGCTCAACCACAGGATGGCTGTGTAGAGTGTGCCGGCTATGATCATTTTGCTTGCCATTAATAAATACAGATTGGCAAAGCCGATAGTGACATAATAGGTAGCTGCCATTACCGCAGTAGCTATGAAGGCAAACGGAAGGATGTCTTTCAGTGCTGCGAACAAGTTGAGCCGTATTTGTTGCCATACAAAATAGTGCCATACAAACAGCCAGCAGATATTGATGGATACATACACTATAATCATGGTATGTACGCCGTATGGATAGAGCAGAAGCATGGTTGTTAACTGGATGATGCCTAAGCCGATGGTATTCCACATATAGATATCCGATTTTCCTTTGCTGATGACTAGGTTGGAATACAAATTGGTTATGGGAATGAATGCGCCACCGATGCAGAGCAATTGCAGAATGAAGGCACTGGGTAGCCATTTGTCTGTAATAGTCAGTATAATCAGTTCGGGTGCGATTAATGATAATCCTAACATAGCCGGGAAAGAAATAAAGGCAGTGAAGCGGAGCATCTTCCGGAAAGCGCGTTGTTGGCGTTCCCTTTCATCCGATAAACTGGAAAGTACAGGTTGGGCCACACTGTTGACTGTTCCTGAAATTAATGAATGTCCCATATAATTCCATTTATTAGCTTGAGTAAAATAGCCTACTTCTTGTCCCGAATAGAATTTACCAAGGATAACGGTAAAGATATTATTATTGATGTGGTTGAATATATTGGTTACTAATAATTTGCTGCTGAAAGAAAGCATCCCTCTCAAAGGCTTGAAGTCGAAAGTAAGTGTAGGTCGCCAGGGTGAGAAGCACCAATAACAGATATTAATGGTTCCTACATAGACAATGCTTTGTGTGGCTATCCCCCAATAGGCAAATCCCAAGCAGGCCATAGTTATACCGATAGTTCCTGAGGCGGTTAATCCGATAGTGACCGCCATTGCCTTTTGCTTGACCATTAAGTTGCGGAACAGGTAAGCACTGTGGGCAATGCCCAAACTGGCTACAAAGAAACCGAGGAAAGTGTATCGTGCCAAAGCTGTCAGTTCGGGAGTGTGATAGAATTCGGCAATGAGTGGGGCGCAAAGGAACAGAATGAGGTAGAGACAGGCACTTAGCCCGGTACTGAACCAGAATACGGCATTATAGTCTTTGTGGGAGATATTCCGTTTGTTGGCTAGGGCGGCCGTGAACCCGCTTTCCTGCAAAGAACCTGCAATAAGGGAGAAGATGGACAGCATTCCCACCATGCCATAATCTTCCGCGTTCAGAATGCGTGATAGGAATATCCCGAAAAAAAGATTCAGCAGCTGCTGTACTCCATTGCTTAATCCGCCCCAGAAGAGGCCTTTTGCTGTCTTTTCTTTCAAGGATTGTTCTGCCATTTTTATAGATAGATTATAAAACAGTCAGGCTGAAAGCGGACGTTTCAGTTGCTTTCAGCCTTTTCTGTATTTGGGTGTATATTATTTCACTTCACTGCCCGGCTTTACCTCTCTTAATAAAGAGGTCACCGCTAAGGTGCCGTCAAAGTTTTCAGCACTCAGGATCATGCCTTCGCTCACCAATCCGTTCTTGAATTGGCGCGGAGCAAGGTTGGCAATGAATAAAACTTGTTTGCCCACCAGTTCTTCCGGTTTATAATGTTGTGCGATACCGCTGACGATGGTACGGTTCTCCAGTCCGTCAGCAATCTTGAATTTCAGCAGCTTTTTCATTTTAGGCACTACCTCACACTCTAATACGGTACCTACACGGATATCTAACTTTTCAAATTCTTCAAAAGCAATTACTGGTTTTATCGGGTTGGCTTTATAGTTGGCAGCCTCGTTTGCTTTTTTGGTAGCCAACAGTTTGTCTACTTGTGCTTGAATGGTTTCATCTTCGATCTTTTCGAACAACAGTTCTGCCTTATTCAATTGATGTCCTTCTGCCAGCAGATCGGTACGCCCCAGTTGGTCCCATTCAAATGTTTCCATATTCAGCATTTGGCGGAGCTTTTCGCTGCTGAAAGGCAGGAAAGGTTCGAATGCAATAGCCAGATTGGCAACTAGTTGCAATGCTATGTTAAGAATGGTGGCTACACGGTCCATATCAGTCTTTGCCAGTTTCCAGGGTTCTGTATCAGCTAAGTATTTATTACCGATACGTGCCAGGTTCATTGCCTCTTTTTGTGCATCGCGGAATTTGAATACATCCAGTAGCTTTTCTACTTCTGCCTTTACGTCTGCAAATTCTTTTAATGTTTCTTTGTCGTAGTCGGTCAATTCACCGCAAACGGGAACTTTCCCGTCGAAATATTTATGAGTCAGCACTAAAGCACGGTTTACAAAGTTACCGTAAACAGCCACCAACTCATTGTTGTTACGTGCTTGAAAATCTTTCCAGGTAAAATCGTTGTCTTTTGTTTCGGGGGCATTGGCTGTCAATACATAGCGCAATACATCCTGTTTGCCGGGGAAGTCCTGCAAATATTCATGCAACCATACTGCCCAGTTGCGTGAAGTGGAAATCTTGTCACCTTCCAAGTTCAGGAATTCATTGCTAGGTACGTTATCCGGTAAGATATAGCTTCCTTCCGCTTTCAGCATAGCAGGGAAAACAATGCAGTGGAATACAATATTGTCTTTTCCGATGAAGTGAATCAAACGGGTTTCTGGATCTTTCCACCAAGTTTCCCAACTGTCGGGAAGTAATTCTTTTGTATTTGAAATATAGCCGATGGGGGCATCGAACCATACATAAAGTACTTTTCCCTCAGCGCCTTCTACAGGAACAGGGATTCCCCAATCCAAGTCACGGCTTACCGCACGGGGTTGCAAGCCCATATCCAACCAGCTTTTACATTGTCCGTATACATTGGGGCGCCATTCTTTATGATTTTCAAGAATCCATTCACGCAGCCATCCTTCGTGTTTGTCCAATGGCAGATACCAATGTTTGGTTTCACGCATCACTGGTTTACTGCCACTGATAGCACTTTTCGGATTGATCAGGTCGGTCGGAGAAAGTGATGTTCCGCACTTCTCGCATTGGTCACCGTAGGCTCCTTCTGCATGGCAGTGAGGACATTCACCGGTAATATAACGGTCGGCCAGGAACTGATGGGCTTCTTCGTCGTAATATTGCATGGAGGTCTTTTCAATGAACTCACCTTTATCATACAGGGTTTTGAAGAATTCGGAAGCCAGTTCGTGGTGTGTCTTTGATGTAGTACGAGAGTATATATCGAATGAAATTCCAAATTCTTTGAATGATTCTTTTATCAAGGTATGATAGCGGTCCACCACATCTTGTGGAGTAATACCTTCTTTCTTTGCACGAATGGTGATAGGTACTCCGTGTTCGTCAGAGCCTCCGATGAAAAGAACATCTTCTTTTTTCAGGCGGAGATAGCGCACGTAGATATCAGCAGGAACATATACACCTGCCAGATGACCAATATGTACCGGACCGTTTGCGTAAGGCAAAGCGGATGTGACGGTGGTTCTTTTGAATTTATTTTCCATTGTATGATGTCTTTTTTGTTATTTCTACCAGTAACGTGCAAAGTTAGTGATTTTTAGTAAGTATATGGAATAATCAGAAATATTTCTCCTTTAAAATTTCTGACAGACCATACTTATTATAAGATATTGTTATTCGGGGGCTTTGCCGGAAGCTGGGAAATTGCAAAAAATGTTATATTGTGATGCAGTGATTTGCACTTCTTTGCATTTAATATAAAAAAGGAAAAACACATGAATATAAATGCCCCTTTGTCTATTCGTCGTCGGATGGGTCTTGAAATATTCCGGCGGTTGGAAAATGAGCGTACGGAAGAGCATCAGTTGAAGCAACTATTTTGGGAATGTACTCTTCGTTGTAATTTGCATTGTCGACATTGTGGCAGTGATTGTAAAAAGATCGCTGGTCATCCTGATATGCCGAAGGAAGATTTTCTTCGGGTGTTGGATAGTGTCTCAGCTCAAAATGATCCGCATAAAATCTTTGTGATTATTACTGGTGGGGAACCCTTGATGAGGAAGGATCTGGAAGAGTGTGGGCGTGCTATTTATGAAAGAGGGTTTCCTTGGGGAATGGTAACTAATGGACTATATATGACTCGTGAACGATTGAATGGGCTGTTGGATGCCGGATTGCATACGGCTACGGTCAGTCTTGACGGTTTTGCGACGGATCATAACTGGATGCGGGGCAACCCGCAAAGTTTTGAACGGGCTGTTGAAGCGATCAAGTTGATGGTACAGGTTCCTGATTTTGTTTTTGATGTGGTTACTTGTGTAAATAAGCATAGTTATATGCGTTTGGAGGAGTTGAAAGACTTCTTGATAAGTTTGGGGGTAAAAGGTTGGCGGCTTTTTACTATATTCCCGGTAGGGCGTGCAGCCAAAGATCCTGAACTTCAATTGTCTAATGAGGAGTTCAGAGGAGTAATGGAATTTATTAGGAAGAGCCGTAAGGAAGGACGGATCCATGTAAGTTACGGTTGTGAGGGATTTCTAGGTAATTATGAGGCTGAAGTGCGCGATACTTTCTTCGCTTGCCGGGCGGGAATATCGGTCGGCTCAGTTCTTATTGATGGAGCGATTTCTGCTTGTCCCAGTATTCGTGCCGATTATCACCAGGGAAATATTTATGAGAATGATTTTATGGAAGTATGGAATCATAGATTCAAACCTTACCGTGACCGAGAATGGATGAAAAAAGATGAATGTGCTGATTGTAAATATTTTCGTTTCTGTAAAGGGAATGGCATGCACCTGCGCGATGAAAATGGAGATTTATTGTTCTGTCATTTAAAAAGATTGCAAACACCATAAAAAAGAAAGGAATGAAGAAGATGAAACAGAAGAAAGTATTGGAGCAGAGCTTATGCGGTGTGCTGGCTTTATTGGGTTTTGCTGCTTGTGCTGAAACCTCAGTGGAATATGGAACTCCTACTATGGATTTCTGGGTAAGAGGTAAGGTGATATCTGATGACGGAAAGGCTTTGAAAGACATTCAGGTAATTGTAAAAAATGAGAATGCATATTATAATGATGAAGAAGGGGAGTTGGTCCGGATGAATGATACTATTTATACAGATTCTGGAGGTGAGTTTGTTTCACAGATGATGAGAGACGGATGGGTCGATACGAAGAAATTGATATTTAATGATATAGATGGTGAGGCAAATGGAGGAACTTTTAAATCGGATTCTGTCTGTATGAAGGATATGGAAAGTAAACAAATAAAGAAAGGAGACGGAAACTGGTATTTAGGTACTTATGAATACAACATGGAAATAAAACTTTCTAAAGAAGATAAATAACATAAAAACTGACTTTAAACTATTAGGGATTATGAACATGAAAAAGAAAATGACAGTACATCGGTTATTGTCCGGAGCGTTGGTTTTACTTGGATTCGCTTCTTGCAGTAATGAAGATGAGAATTTGGAGATACGATGTGAATATGGTACTCCTTATAGCAAATTCTTAGTGAAAGGTACAGTGACTTCGGATAAGGATGAGCCTTTGAAAAACATTCAGGTAATCGTAAGGCAAGATTGGAATAATGGCGTTTTCCCTGCCGATACAATTTATACAGATGAAAAAGGAGAATTCAAGACCGAAGACTTGAGTATAGGTGGAATTAATGAACAGAAAGTCTATTTTAATGATATAGACGGCGAAGAAAATGGTGGTGCATTTAAATCAGATTCTGTTTTAATCAAAGATATGAATCAAAAGAAGTTGGAAGAGGGTGGACATTGGTATGTAGGAAAATTTGAGTTCTCTCCTAAAGGTTCGATAAAGCTATCGAAAAAAGAGAAAAATAGGGAAGATTAATGAACTAAACTTTTCTTATTCTGTTTTTGATGAAAACCTTAGATTGAAAGAATCATGAATGCGTGGTATAAATTCATTTTGAATGTACTTTTCTCTAAAAAGAGTGAGAATAAAGATTGGGAAATGACCGATGAAGAAGAGGATATACTTGCAAATTACATTGAACTGGATTCATTGATGCAGGTCATTTATCATGCAAAGGAAACTGAGCCCGGCAGCTAAACTAGCCGGCCCAGTCTTCTCTATCAAGATTTCTATAGCTTATCGCTTCTGCCAGGTGGATGGAAGTAATGTGTTCGCTGTTGTCCAGATCGGCAATGGTACGCGCTACTTTTAGAATACGACCGTATGCGCGCGCCGACAGGTTGAGGCGTGTCATGGCAGTTCGTAATAATTTTAGCCCTGCTTCATTGGGTTGAGCGTACAGATGGAGTAACCCGGCTTCCATTTGTGCGTTGCAGTAAATACCCGGATGGTTGGCAAAACGTTGAGCTTGTATTTTCCGGGCCTTGATAACCCGTTCGCGTATGCTTGCACTACTTTCCGCATGATGGCGTTCTGCCATTTTTTCGAATGGAACCGGAACTATTTCTATTTGGATATCTATGCGGTCCAGTAAAGGACCGGAGATACGGTTCAGGTACCGTTGCACTTGTCCGGGATTACAGACGCAAGCTCGTGTGGGATGATTATAATATCCGCATGGACAGGGATTCATACTGGCTACCAGCATGAAACTGGCCGGATAATCTAGACTGTATTTAGCTCGTGAGATGGATATATACCTGTCCTCTAGGGGTTGGCGAAGTACTTCAAGTACACTTCTATTAAATTCCGGCAACTCAACATAGTAAAATCACTTGCACAGTTCTGTAACTTTTGGTAATTTCGCTTCCGAAACGAAGATAACGAATTAAATACCAAACAAATATGAAGGCAGCATTTCTAATCAGATGTTCTACTAAGAACCAAGATTTAAACAGACAGACCAGAGATTTAACTAGACTGGCTAAGTCTATGGGGTTTGAATATGACCTAGAGAATTTAGTATATGGTGAAAAGATTACTGGTAAGGATGATGTTACTAAGAAGAATAGGGATTCTATTGATAGATTGCTAAGAGCAGCTAAAGAGCAGAGGTTTGATGTAGTACTAGTATCAGAAGTAAGTAGAATGAGCCGTGACCCTGCTTCTGGTAGAATCTATGTGCGTCTGCTTATTAATATGAATATACCAGTTTACTTTAAAGATATAGACCTTTGGACTATTAACCCAGAAACAGGTAAGAAGGTAAGGGATGCAGAATTAGTTATCGGTGCAGCCTTTGATGCAGCTTGGAAGTATCTAAAGAGTATGAAAACTCAAATAGCATCTGCTAGAAGAAACGAACTGGATAATAACAGAATATCTATTGGGCAGCCTTACTTTGGCTATAAGAGATATGAAGGTATAGATAAAAGTAAGAAGAACCAGATAGTAGTTAATGAAACAGAAGCAGAAGTAGTACTGGCAGTATATAATGAGTATCTAAAGGAAGGTGCTACTTTAAAGTCCACTGCTTTGGCTATTACTGATAAGTATGGTGAGAAGCTAAATAGGAAATTCTCTTTAGGTACTATCGAACATATTCTTACTTATGAAAACTATGCTACTGGTATTAAGAAGGTGAATCTTAAAGACCCAGATACAGACGAAGTAGAAGTATTCGATGTTAGTACACCTATTATTATAGATAAGGAGTTATATGAAGCAGCTACTAATAAGAGAAAGAAGAATAGGGTAAAGGATGAACCATATCCAAACCAGCAGGTATATCTGTTATCTAAGCTGATTAAGTGCCCAGATTGCGGATATACATTAACACCTAGAAGGAAGGCTGGTGAATTTGGTCAGACTTATAGATTAGTAAATGGTAAACCTGCTGTTAGTTGGCTTTGTATGAGTGGTATTAATAATGCTTCTGATTGTACCAGTAGAACAGCTATAGCTAATGAAAAGCTAGAGCCTATTATATGGGAATTAGTAAAGAAGGAACTGATAGGCTATGCTAATATGAATGATGAGAAGCGAGAAGAGCAGATTAGAGAATGTGAAGAAAAGATAGAATACCAGAACTATAGTATTCAGAACTTCACTAAGGAGATAGAGAAGCTAAAGAAAAGGCTATCTACAGCCTACCAATTCTCTATTAATGCTGCTGAAATGGCTGGGGATGATGAAGATATGAGAACTATGGCTATGGAAGAATTTAATAGAACCGCTAAGGGTGTTAGGCAGGAAATGAAGAACTTTGAGAAGTCAATAGAGCAGGCTAAAGGTGAATTAGAGAAGCTAAGAGATTTAAAGACCTTCTACAGCCAGCCTACCTTACCTAAAGACTATTTAGAACGGATAGAAGGTAACTTTACTGAAAAGCGTAATCTAGTGAAGCAGCTTATTACACAGATAGTGCCTTATAGAATCAATACCTTTAAGAAGAAGGAGAGGGAAAGCGGTGCTAAAACCTGTAATAAGATGATTACCGTTAAAAATGGTGCTGTACTACTGGAAGTCTATACTATTGGCGGTGTTTATAATGTGTTCTATAATGCTAATAGCAAGTTCCAAGTAAAGACAGCCTACTATGTTCACGGTGAATATGCTACCTTCCAGAATGGTATTAGAAAGTACCCTGCTTATGATGAAGGTGAATACTTTGTAATTAGTAATGCTAATATGGTAATGGAAACGGATGATATAGATGAAGTAGTAACAGTGAATGAGTTTGTAGATATAGCTATAGCTAATAACTGGGTTATAGAATACCAGTACCAGTAATAGCTACTGCCCTTCCAAAGTTAAACACAAAAACTTTGGAAGGGTACTTCATAGTGAAGTGAAATTGGGATAATATTCTATTGGGGAACTAATCAAGAATTTCCATATCACTAATATTTGAATGAATACAAGGACAGCTACAATAATACATAAATACGGCAATGATAGCAAAAAGACTAACTCCACAGCACCCAACTGGATTCAATTTACAGGTTGGTGCAAAGCACGCTATACAAGCCCAAGCTAAACAAACAAAGAAGGTAAAGACTTGCATTAATTTCTGAGTAGAAAGAAACTTCTTTGTATTTCCATTTGAATGCAACAATTTATAAATTTTGTATTCTACTCCACTAGAGTTTGCTTCAATCATTTGAATAATTTGAACCCAACTATCCATCCACGCTCTATTTCCTATTACCGTTCCTAACCAGCATAAAGCAGTAACATACCCTAATAATGAAATAACTGTAAGAATCATTTCTTTGTTACCCTGTTCATTATCTAGCAAAGTATATAATGCAATAAATAATGCACCATTAAAAATGGAATAATAATTCATCCAAGTGTGATAACGTTCCACTTGAAATTGATAGGCTTTTATTGCTCTTGTATAATCTGTGTCCATATAGAAATGATAACTATTAATATTCAGTGTCTTTTAAAATCTCTTGGTTAAACTCGTAATCATTATAATCTTTATTTTCCTTTTTCAATATTAAAGTATCCCACGAATTGGATGATACTAATTTATTCTTACCTTCTTCTAAAATCAAATCAAAATTATCAATCAGCATTTTACCATCTTCTAGCTCATAATTACATAATTTTCTAGCACTTCCTGCTATGCCATATACTTTCGTTTCATCTATGAAAAACAAATCTATGTCATCAGTATTAGACGTGTATCTTGTTCCACCATACTTACCTTTTCTTTTTATAGTCGAGAAACGTTTATCTGGCTTAAATTCTGCATCCTTCCATTTTATAACACCATCTTCAAAGATACATTCATCTCGTACAATTCCATTCCTTGCTAATTTAACAACACTTCCATTTCTTTGATATTCTCCAAAATGAGTATTATAGCCTAAACACATATATAAAGTGGAGTATTCCTTTACTTTCTGTGAATCTATCTCTGTGAATATTACTTTTCCGTTATCATAAAATCTAATTACTGTAAGGTCTCCATTTTCATCCTCGGTAGAGTATGTAACATCTGTTAGTCTATTTCCACAACTAACAAGCATTAGCAATAAAGTTACTAAGCTAAAATGAGTTAATTTATTCATATTGTTCCTTTCTGTTTAAATTGTTATTAATATTAATGCAAATATATAAATTAAATCAATTTCAACCAATAGAAATGTATAAATAATAAGAAGAACATTAAAGCCTAACCTGTCAATTAAGACAGACTAGGCTTTTTAAAGTTCATAACAATTTATTTCTTCTTCCACCTACCATTTACTAAGGTAAATCTTTGAGCCTTATTAGAAGGAATCATAATAACCTTCTTATAGTAGTTACCGTTATCGGCTGCTGTAGTAGTCGGACAGTATTTATAATCTATAGTACCAAAGTTCCTAATAGTACTGGTAGTGTACCAATAGGCATTAACTTTAGTTCCATCTGTAAAGAAGTTAATGTAGTATGCTGTATCTGACTGGCTATCTTTCTTATCCTTCACTAAGGACTTATATTTAGATACTTCCATTAAGTGAGTATCATAACCTTCATACTTAATATTTCTTACCTTTATTTCGGCTACTACCTTCTTATCCTTATAAGTAAAATAGTAGTCCACTGGTGCATATTTATCTTCTGTAGGATGCAGATTAGTAGCACCCACTTGTATTAAAAATGATTCTAATAGTTTTCTTCCATTTAGTTCTAATTCATCAAATTTGTCCATTTAAGCTAGTAGTTTGTACTAGCCTGTATTCCATTATACATAAATCATTAGCCATTCACATTAACCATATACCATTTACAGGCTAATGGGTTATTCTTCCTTAGCAGGTTCTTCTTTAGTTTGTAAATCCTGCTGTACCATCTGTAACAGTCCAGCCACATCTTTATAAGGCTGCTGGACTAAGTAATTAATAATTGCGTTAATAGTTTGTTCCGACATACGTTTCATTCACTTAATATATTTAATGCTTCATCTGATTCTGATATAACTGCATTTCCTTCTTCATCTACCCACATATCTATCATAATTAATAGATGTAATTATTCTATCTGCTTCTTCTGTGATATGTTGCTTAATCTCATTTACTACAGTCCTAATAAGGAAATACATTAGAACTGCTAAGAATGTTAGTAATACATAGGTTGTAAACATAGTATATATAATTTAAGTAGTTAATAATCAAAGTAAAGTAAGGCTATCTTCACAGACCACCTTACTATGAATAACGAATCTCAATAATAATCTTTATGTTCGGATAATCTATAAGACAGTAAATCTAAATACAGAATTTGGTGTGTAAATAAATTAATAGAATCTATGTAGTAGGATAATCTATAAGAAGAATCTTTGTATTAGATGTATCTGTAGTCTTATTACGTTGATTAGCAGTAAAGTAGAACTAAACTACTCACTAACCAGACCGATAAAGCCATTCCCATATAACTCTTTATCGTATTACAAATATAACAATAATATTTTACACATCAAAACCAAATTACAATAATTTTAATAATTTATTCAAACACTATCTTAGGTCTGATTATTATAGTTGTGAATATAGGTTTAGCAGTATATCTGTAAGGAAATCATTCTCTTCAACAGTTTTAAATCTTTTCCTATCTTTAAGTTTAGTGGCATTATAATAAAGAGAGAAATTAGCCGTTAGTTCATTAGTACCAGCTAGTAAACTGGCTATCTTAATACATTTTGAACCTTTGTAAAACTTAATACAACCACCTTCTTTATAAAGTCGGATGATATATTTAATTCCTATGCTGTTTAAAATTTCCTTAGCTTTAATACCAGCTTCTACTGCATCTTCCTTTAGCTTTAATATTCTAGCTTCTTCTGATTCTTTTGTACTGGGTGTAAAGTCAATAACCATAGCTTATTTAATTTTAATGTACTGAATAATATAACCTCTTACCTGCTTACCATCTATTCTTTTCCTAGCTTCCTTAATCTTAGCATAATCTTCAAAGTCTTTAATGCTAGCTTTTCCTTTGATTCCTAGTGTACCATAAATACTATTCAAGCAATCTTTAATATCAGCAGAAGGAATAAATTCACCGATTCTAAATGCAGGAATAGTAAGCAGTAACTTAGCTACCTTAGCATTATTATCCATCTTTTCGGAGATACTAATAAGAAGTCTTTGAATATGTGAAGTATGATATTTAAGTTCCCTAATCTGTTCCATACCTAGTAGTTCATAAGCATCTTTGATATAGCTATACTTCTTCTTCAATAAGGCTAATCTGTCACCATCTGTAAGACTGAATACCATACTTCTCTTTCTTTGTATTATAGAATCATATTCTTCTATAGCATCCTTAAAGGTAGTTCTGGCTGAATCATTCTTTAATAGCTTATCAGAAGTCTTATCTGTACTGCATCCTACAGCCATACCAGCCTTATTATATTCGGTGCTTAAATTAACCTGCAAACTATATGTATGGTTAAGTACCTTGAAGTTGTAAATATCCAGTTTCATCCTATTAGGGTCAAATACAAATTCACCAGTATCTTCATCCTTCCAAATGTAATGATAGATACTTTCTTTAGTTCCTTCCTTAATTTCCTTATCATTATTAACCTTAGTAATATATGATTTGGCTTTCTGTTCTTCTTCCAGAACTACCTGCTTATATTCTTCATAAGTAAGGTCTGTATTGTATCTGGTAGCTTTATAAAGATGTGTAATAGTATCTGCATACTGGGTATTTCTAATTCTACCTGCTATCTGTCTTACCTGTGTACTAATATCCATTAAGGTTTGTGCCTTGGTGCTTTCAGAGATGATATAAATTTTACCTTCTGTATCAAATAAATCACAGCCTTCAAAGCAGGTGGAAGTATAAAAGTTTATCTTCTTTACAGGGTCAGTAGTTTCACCGTTAGTAACACCTTGACAAGTATGCTTATAGCTTTCATTATTCTTGCTAAAGATGATTCTGGTATTCTCATTAGTAAGGTTACAGTTCTTAATCATAGTAGCAATAAATTCCACCGAGTTTACAAAGAAGTGAGCGTTACCAAATATCTTACCTTCTAAGAAATCATTGATAACTTTCTTCACTGTAGCACCTACATACTTACATTGTACTGCATTTACCTTTACTTCGGTCTTATCTTCCCAGTCTATCTTAAAGGTCGGAATATCCTTTAGTTCTTCTAGCATTAAATCATATTCAATAGGGGTAGCTGTTAAGAATGACCATTCTTTGAATTTCTTGTATTCATCTAATACAGTTCTTACAGCCTTGTTTCTAAAGACATACTGGATAAATAACAGATGTAGTTCATCTATTAGTAAGAAGTAGTTATAACCAGTAATACCAGCCACTTTAGCTAAACTATCATAAGTACACATAATCTTTTTAGCACCTTTCTTAGTATTCAAATACTCTCTAATTTCGTATGTAGTAACACCTTCATAAACACCTAGTACATTAACCTTACCATCTGTATTATATTTCTGCATCTTATTCTTTATAAGTGATACAAAGGGAACACATATAATAGTATCTTTATTATCTTCCAAAGCTATAGATGTTCCGCCACATCCTACTTTACCTTTATCTATTAAATATCCTACTGGTAAACCATTCTCTTTGAATAATGGATATTCACCTAAATACTTGTACTCTTTAGTAATAATAATGTTTGTCATAATTGTAAATTGTTTGTTTAGTTAGTCGGTTTAAAATCTGTAGTTTAGAAGCATCTGGAGTTTGAATTATGGGTGTGACATTTTTGGGTATTCTTTCTATAGAAGATTGAGGTTTCGCTACCAAAATTTGTCACACTTGAAATAAAATAATAAGCGTATCACTACGCTTACTATTCTACGCTTAACTAACTCAGACACAAAAATTATGATGAATAATTAACAATCAGTACCTAAAATATGCTTAAAAGGTACTTATGGTAATAACTTTGTGATTCTTAGATGTGAATTAAGTGGAAGAACTGGCTAATCAGCTAGCCAGTCCACTTAGAAAATCGAATTAAAATCTATGTTTCAGTATGATAGTTTCCTTCATTTATTGTAATACAAAGATAGTGAAAGATTTTGACATATTCAAATTAATTGTAATAAATTTTAAAATTTGTATTGAGGATGCTATAACAGCTATATTCTTGTATTACAGTATGCAAAGTGATGGATGAATGAACTTAAAGTAAAGTTTCTTATCACTTCTTTCTACTAGACCAGCTTCTAAAGCTGAATATACTGTATTATGCTGTACCCCTATTTCGTGAACTATTCTATTCAGAGATAAATCTACTATATTGGATGCTATTCGTGACCAGCATTTGAATCGGATTAAGAAGCCGATTACTAATCTATCTACATCTGTATCTAACAGGCTACTATCTATGGTTACAAAGAACTTGGTAGGTTCTACATAGCTATACTTATTACTGCATCCAGTTCTATCTATTGTTAGGTTGGCTACTTCTTCAAACTTCTTTAGATGGTTAAAGATGGTAGTTTCACTAACACCTGTTATTCTTACTATATCTTTAATAGTACTATCTGGATTCTTACTAATGGCTACTAATGTGCAGAAGTAAGTAAATGCTTCATTATTGGTTAATGCTTGTAATACTGGTATGCTTAATTTAATGTTCATTGCTTGGAGCGTTTGATAATTGATAAAGGTTATCTATATTTGCATATTATTTAATCTATATAGCTATGTCGCAGGATAAGAAGAAATGCTTTGTGATAATGCCTATTAGTGATGCAGAAGGCTATGATAAAGGACATTTTACTAGAGTTTATGAGCATCTTATTAAGCCAGCAGTAATAGAAGCTGGTTTTGAGCCTGTACGGGCAGACGATACATCTAAAGCTAATTTTATTGTAATGGATATACTACAACAAATACTAGCTTGTGATATGGCTATATGTGACCTTAGCTCTAGGAATCCTAATGTGTTTTATGAATTGGGAGTTAGACAATCCTTTAATAAGCGCACAGTTCTTATATGTGACAAGAATACTGTTAAGCCATTTGATACATCTGGCATTAGAACTTTAGATTATAGTTCTTCCTTAAGAATTGATGAAGTGAAGAAGTCCATTCCAGAAATAGCCAAATGTATCAAAGACACTTATGAAGCAGATGCCAAAGAAGTTAATTCATTGTTACAATTATTATCTATTGAGCCAGCAGTATTACCAGATAAAGTAACACTATCACAAGACTCCAGTATGATTCTAACTGCTATCAATGATTTAAATAAAAAAATTACTTTAATGATGCCTCCTATAGAGAATTGTACAGTAAATGACAAAGCAGTAATTAGGCTTCCTAGTGGAGAATTAGCACATATAGGTGACATAATATATAGTGATGATAATTTTGCAACTCCTTTAGGAACATTGGAAGGGGACAACAGAACTCATATAATGATACGGAACGATAAGAAGGAGTTAGTTGCTATACCTAGAAAATCTGAGAAAGGTTTTAGACTAGCAACTCTACCTTTTTAAAATAGTTTACTTACATTTATAACTCTTATAGTGCTCTTTAGCGTGGCACTCTTTACAAATAGACATAAGGTTATTAAAGTCAAATGCTTTGGCTAGTCTTTTAGTGCCAGTATAATTCATAAAGGAATCTATGTGGTGAATATCTTCTGCTGGCTTAATAATGCCTTTGGTCAAACAGAGTTCACATAATGGCTGCTGCATTAGCTTTGCCTGCCTTAATTCCTTCCATTTGGTAGATTGGTATATCTTCTGTCTTTCTTCCCTGTTAAATGTTCTGGAAGGCTGCTTATTCGGTTTCTTTAGGTATGGCATATAGTTCTGATGGTATTATGTATTCACCTTCTTCATTCTGTACTTCCAATGGTGCTAATTTACTATTCATTGTATAGCTGGACTTCTTGGTATAGCATCTTATAGTATTGAATTGCACTCTTAGTAGTTCTAATACAGATTCTTCTGTTACTTCTTCCAGTCCTACTTCCATACATCTTATTACTGCTTTCTGTAGGAAATCTTCTACAGTCTGGGACATATAGATAGTATCTTTATAGTATGTAGTGTATTGCTTTACTAATTCGGGATAATGCTTAGCTATTATATCAGCTATCTTAGAAGCATTTCTATGAAGTGGCTTATCTATTACTGTATTGTAGCTGTACTGGTCATATTGTGGCTTCCAGTTAATTATCTTATCTGCTGTTTCTATATCAATGTGAAATAATGATGCTGCTTTGTCTAGTCCGTAATCATATATATACTGTAGAAGGACTGATTTAGGTGGTCTTTCCATTCTTGAATTTAATGTACTGGTTAATGGTTTCCCTGTTATAATTGAAGAAGTCCTTTAGTATGGCTTCTATCAGTGGTGCTTTATCTGATTTGTGGTTAGTATGTTCATCTATAATATCAATATTTCTATTAAAGAAATCTGCTATTATTAATCTTAGTAGTTTAGACCTGTCTTTGCCTAATAATTGCTGTAGTTCTGTTAGTAGCAGGTCAGTATTTAGGTCTATTTTAGCTTTAATTTCTATTGGGTAATTACTTCTTCTTTCCATAGTTTAGCCTTTAATTGTATTACAAATTTACTAATACCTTAACAGACTTCCAAATAAATAATTCGCATTCTTTAATAATTGTATTGTAGTGATTATAAGCCTATTAAAGCCATTACATAGCTTTATAAATTATAAAAATTAAATAGGCTATAATATGATAAATTACACTATTCCAAAGGACATTGAAAAGGATGCTAAGGTATATATGCAGAATGTACTGGAACAGCTAGATAGTACTGGTATGTTGGAGAATGTGGATAGTGCAGCTTTAACAATGCTGGCTAGAAACTACAGTATGTTCATTAAAGCATCCAAACAACTAGAAGATGAAGGTTTGACTGTTACCAGTGATAGAGGTAACATAGCACCGCACCCAGCTATTAAGATTGCTAAAG
>OJMO01001000.1_pt1 | contig 18575 bp, 18 predicted proteins | sample 1597241 | NCBI WGS metagenome assembly OJMO01 (sample SAMEA2452129, study PRJEB22498) | human gut metagenome | biome: human feces; feature: human gut; material: feces | place: Australia | collected 2012 | reverse complement strand
CAGTTGCATACATCCATCATATTGATAACTGTCCGCGCTGGATATACAGGGTCAATCAACAAATGAATTAATGTATTGATAAGAGAGATACTGAGAGCCAAAATGCCATAGCTGATCAGGCAACCGAAAAAGTAATCGCGTTTACTCGCCCCCAAGTGCATTAACTTTGTGTAATCATAAAAGACAAAGAAAAATGGCGTCATGACGGCAAGCAACCAAGTGTAATTTCCGTTGCTTAAAACAACATCGCCGGAAGAGGTAGCACAAAGTACCACAAGAGCCGTAATGATGAAACTGATTTTATTGCTGGCAAGTAAACGTTTTACAATAGCGAAAGTGGATTTCATCTTGCCCCACCTCCTTTATGCCCGACCATTTGAATAAAGAAATCCTGCAAGGATAACGGGTGAGTTTCAAAAGAAGCAGTTTGTTCTGGCGGATTGTCAAAGATATATGTTGTTACAAGACCACCAACCGTATCTTGACCGATCACGTTCAGATTTTGGGTTGCTGCTTCCACGTCTTTTTGAAGCCCGCTGATACTAAATGCCTTTGTTTCAACCGATTGCAACGTGTCAAAAAATCGGACGCTTCCTTTATCAATGATGATCAACTTATGAATGGTTTTTGCGATTTCTTCAATGATATGGGTGGATACAATAATAATTCGGGGGTGCTTCCGAAAACTCTCTATGAGCATATCGTAAAATTCCACCCGCATGATTGCGTCAAAACCGAGGACAGGTTCATCTAAAAGCACGACGCTTTTATTACTTGCCAAACAGATAATTGTGGAAACCATTGTTTTCATACCGAGAGAAAGATGATTAAACTTCTTTTTCCCGTCCAGTTCAAAACGCTCCATCATTTCAGAAGCAAAGTCATAATCGTAGTTGGGGTTTACTTCGGAAGCGATCTGCAACAGCTTCCGTACCGGGAGATTAAAATGTTTCGCAAAGTTTTCAATATAGCTGACACCTGTATCCAAAGTAGACGTAGTGATTAGTTTATCGTCAACTTCTATCGTACCTCTTGTAATGTTCTGATACCCTGCAATCGACTTGAGAAGCGTTGTTTTACCTGCGCCGTTTCTGCCAAGCAAGCAGTAAATGCCCGGCTCGTCGATTGACAAAGTAATATTTTTCAATACGGCTGCTTGCCCGTACTGCTTAGTTACTTGTTTGAGTTCTATCATGCAGCGTTCCTCCTATCGCTTATGGCATAGGGATTGATTTCCGTAATTTCCTATGCTAAAATGAATTATAAACTTTTGTGTTACACAAAGGTCAAGAGGTGAAATTAAAATTGAAAAAATATTTTTCAGTTGGTGAAGTGGCAAAAACAGTTCATACAACAACGGAAACGCTGCGGCATTATGACCGTATTGGATTAGTGAAGCCGAGTAAAAAAGATGAATGGACAAATTATCGCTACTATACCGAACAAGATATTGTCCGTCTGAATACAGTTCGTGCTTTGCAGCTTATGGACTTGTCTTTGCAGGAAATCAAAAAGATTTTGGAATACGATGATCTCGAGAAAATTGTGGATTTCTTAGTGCAGGCCGAGAAAAAAGCTGACGAAAAAATTGCCACACTACAATACAGTAAATCTAAAATTCAGTTGGCAAAAGCGGACTATGAGCGGAAATTGCAGTCACACAAAAATCCAAATGGTCCATTTATCAAAGAGATCCCGGAACGTGTTATTTTACTTTCAGATACCTTGGAAGTGCCCACACTGGATAACCTTTGGAATTATCTAAGCCACTTCTATGAAAAGGTGACGCCTGCACTAGCTGAGCAGTTTTTCTTTGAGGATTTGGCAGGTATATACACCGAAAACCGATTGTCAAGGCTTTTTGCTGTCTGTATTCGTCATGTAGATATTGACGGGTTAAAGATATTACCAAAAGGAAAGTACTTGTGTGCTGATTGTACCGAAGAATATAGGAAAAGCACATTGGACAAGTTGATATATACAGCAAAAACAGAGTATGGGGTAGATCCGACGTTTACAGTACAAATAATTGTCGTTTCTGGTATTTTGCAATGGAATTACCAAATTCAAATTCCATTATAAAACTGGCAGATGAATTTTATAGCCTGCTTATTATCTTACAGCTATATGTATTACAATGCTTTAAGCATATATGTTTTCTTCATTGATAATCTCTCTATTGTACACATTCGTATATTATTTATTTGGTTGATTACAAAAGCAAAAGGGAGAAAACTTCTTTACGAAGTGTCTCCCTTAGAATAAGTTCTTTATTATATATCATATAGTTATTTCCTGTTGGATTGTATACTATTGCGGCCTCAGTTAAGCCTTCAAAATAATGAGACCTATCTACTTCAGTTTGTGTGGGTTCTTGTGATTCTACTTCAGAAAATTTCTCTGGAGTAGGATCTTTTGTATCCTGTTGTATATTCTTAGCGTCTGAATTATTATGATTCGTGCAACCTGAAAATGCAAATATACCAACCAAAATTCCAATAATTAATAGATAAAAAGTCTTGTTTTATCACATTATTTCTGCCTATTCTAAAAATTGGTTATTCTATAAATGTTTCATAATCCTACAGTAACTATATAAGCTAACACTTTTAAGAATTGATTATCTTGATATACACTAGTGTTAATAGGCATCAACCTCCGTAGCTTTCGGTAATAAGGTGTTTTTCTTTTTAAGAGAATAAAGAATTTAATATTTCTATAGTTATTTCTGAAGCAGCACTGCCGGTGGCATTCTCGGAATTCTGAAGGTTGGTAGCAAAACAATAAGCATTTTCACCGTGTTCAATAAAGCCAATAAACCAACCGTTTGTATTTTGTCCATTCAATGACCCAGTACCTGTCTTTCCATATAATTTTCCAATGGATGTATCAGAAATAAATAAGGCATCTTTTATTGCTTGAATATTTTTTTCCTCAAACTCCCATTTATTTTCCAGAAGTTCAGATAATAAGATTACCTGTTCTACCGGTGAAATCTTTAAGGAAGATTCGGACCAATAATCTTCAATACCAGCTGATAAATCGCAATTCCCATATGAAATTTTGTTATAATAAGAACAAAGTGTTTGGTATCCTATTTGTGTATCAAGATTTTGAAAATACCAATTAACAGAATTACGTAAAGCTGAAGTAAGGGTTTGGTCTTTGTTCCATGAATCAAAATAATAGTTTGTTCCGTCCCAGTGCTGATTAGAAGAATTATAATTGATTATACCTTCCTCTAATGCAAATAAACCACTATAGATTTTATAAGTGGAATCCGGAGAAACTCGTTTGGTGCTTAAATCTTTATTATAAATTTTGTAGCTATCTTTTGTCATATCATATAATACAAAGCTACCACTTGTTTTACCGAAATAAGAAGATAGGTCTATGTCATCTATATTTTGGGAAGTCAAATTATAAGATGAGTCTCGTGATGCATAGACAGTTAATAAAGGACTAATGCAGTATACTAGAACACAAGCGAACACTAAGATTACAATGCTGTTTCTCTTATGCTTTTTAGAAATTTTTTGATAATTTGCTATTTCTTTTATTCTATCTATAATGACCTTTTTTTCTCCACCTAAACGAGAGAGTGGAGAGAGAAAAGCATTGTGTTGCATTTTTTCAGCATATCTTATTAATGTATAGCCATAATCTATACAGTTGTTTTTCCCTATGATGTTAATTACTGAGTTGTCGCATGCAATTTCCCGATCTTTTTGTAATATATGAAATCCGTACCAAATGAATGGGTTAAACCAATATATGATCTGTAAAATGCAACTTATATAATTTAATGCAGCATCCTTGTGTTTATAATGCTGTAATTCATGTAAAAAGATATAATATACATCCTGTTCAGACAGTAATATATCCATATCTTGAGGAATAATTACCTTAGGATATAGAAGACCATAAGAAACAGGGCTTGAAATATTACATGAAGCGTATAAAGCGACATGTCGTCTTATTTTTAACTTTTCATGACACGAAATGTATTGTTGGTATAGTTCTGGTTCATTTTCAGAAGTTATTAAAAAAGCTTTTTTTTGGATCAAATGAATTTTAACAATATTATATATAAAATATACTAATGTAAACAAACACCCGATTATCCATATTGCAAATAAGTATTTATCAAGATCATACAAATTAAAATTATCTTGAGCTGACGCAAAATCAGAAGTACCTAATTGAACAGATAAATTTATATCATCAAGTTGTTTTGTAGAAGTATTTACAATTTTACCCGTATCTTGTTGGAAAAAGTGTTGTAACTTTATTAATAATTGATGTGGTCCGATATTTTTGAATGGTATGAAAGGAATAATAAGCGCACATACAAAAATGTACCACAAATAATACCGACTATTAGTCGTAATATAATTTTTTAATAGTTTTTTGAGTAATAGAATTACCCCCAATAAGATACTGATAGTGAGATTACATAATAAAAAGTGAATCGAGAACATTAGGTTTCATCACCACCATTCAATTTAGAGTCTATAAGATGATACATATTCTTTAAATCGCTGTCAGATAATTGGGCATTGGATAGTAAGGAAGATAATAGCGGAGCCATTTCACCATCATAAAAGCGAGATAAAAAATTATGGTTCTCTTGAGACAAATATTTATTTTTAGAGATAATGGGGAAATAGTAATACATACGCTCTTTTTGTTCATAAGAAATAACATGTTTTGACACTAAACGAGATAATAACGTATGAACTGTTTTATTGCTCCAGTTGTGTATAGAAGGAACTTTTTCACAAATAGAATTTGTACTTATTGGGGACTCATTCCATATTATTTTCATGATTTCATATTCTGCTTCAGATATTTGTGGTAATTTTTCCATTTTTTTTCTCCTTAAATCTTACTCTTGTAGTAATTATAAAATATTAAAATATAAACGTCAAGAAGTCTATTGACAAAAAAGTGATAATAATATATATTACAAATGTAAGATATCAAGCCAGGAGGAGAGTTATGAAAAGAAAAAAAATTAAATGGGTAGGTAAAATGATATTAATAACTATTTCTTTGGTTATATTATTGACCTTAATTTTTTTTATTACCAAACTAACATATGCAAACACGACAGAACAATTGTTAATTGAATATATGGATTATATCAATAAACATGAATATGAAAAAATGTATCAAATGATATCAAAAGATTCATCCTCAAGAATCTCTTTGGAAGACTTTGTAAAAAGAAATAAAAACATATATGAAGGATTAGAAACGCAGGATTTAAGCATTAAAATTTTAAATGAAAAATCTAATGCTAAAGAGATTTCATATCTTACATCATTTAATACTCTTGCAGGTGAAGTGAAATTTCAAAATAAGGTAACTTTTATAAAAGAAAAATTTGAATATAAACTTGTTTGGAAAGATAGTATTATTTTTCCTCAATTAGAGTCTACAGATAAAGTACGAATAGATACTGTAGAAGCAGAGCGAGGACAAATTTTAGATCGGAATGGAAAAGTGTTAGCTGGAAAAGGGGTTGCATCATCAGTTGGGCTAGTGCCGGGTAAAATTCAGGATAAAGAAAACACAATAATTAAACTTGCGGAGTTGCTTGAAGTGGATATTGATGTGATAAAGAATAAATTGTCTGCAGAGTGGGTAAAAGATGATTCATTTGTTCCTATAAAAACAATTCCTAAAGTTAGTGAATTGGAATTAATGAAAATTAATCCGGATGAAAATCTTGTGAAATTAAAGGAAAATCAAGAGGAATTACTATCAATTCCAGGTGTTATGATTAACGATATCGAAGTTAGAGACTATCCTTTAAAAGAAGCAGCGTCACATTTGGTTGGATATATTCAAAAAGTTACAGCGGAAGATTTGGAAGAGAATAAAGGGAAAGGTTATGATTCCAATAGTGTTATAGGGAGAAGTGGTATAGAAAGTTTATATGAAGATAAATTAAAAGGTCAAAATGGTTGCATGATATATATCGAAGATGAATTTGGAAACAGAAAAGATATTATTGTAGATAAACCGGTTCAAAACGGAGAGGATATTCAATTAACAATTGATGCAGAATTGCAAAAAGTCTTGTATGAACAGTTTAAGGATGATAAGAGTTGTTCTGTTGCTATGAATCAATATACAGGAGAAGTTTTGGCACTGGTCAGTACTCCTTCTTTTAACTCAAATGATTTTGTAATGGGAATGTCAGATAAATTATGGAAAAGCTTAAATGAAGATGAAAGGCAACCTTTGTACAATCGATTCAGACAGGTATGGTGTCCCGGATCAACATTTAAACCTGTTACTGCAGTGATAGGTTTAGACACAGGTACTCTTGATCCTGCAGAAGATTATGGAAACGAAGGGTTAAGCTGGCAAAAAGACTCGTCATGGGGGGATTATTATGTGACGACATTACATGAGACTGAACCTGCAACACTGGAAAATGCAATGATATATTCTGATAATATATATTTTGCAAAAGTAGCACTTAAACTGGGGGAAAATAATTTAACTAGCTTTTTAGAAAAATTGGGGTTTAACAAAGAAATACCATTTGAGATTAAAATGGCAAAATCACAGTATTCAAATACGGAAGGAATAAAGTCAGAAATTCAATTGGCAGATAGTGGATATGGACAAGGTCAAATCTTAATGAATCCATTGCATTTAGCTTGTATTTATTCCGCATTTAGTAATGATGGAAATATAATTAAACCAACACTACTTTATAATCCTAATTATATTCCAAATATATGGATACCGGAAGTTATTCAAAAAGAAAGTATACAAACTGTTTTAGAAACAATGAAGAAAGTTATTAGTGAACCAACAGCGACTGGATATGGGTTACATAGAGAGGATTACAATTTGGCTGGGAAAACAGGAACAGCAGAAATAAAGCTTTCAAAACAAGATGAAACAGGAACAGAACTGGGATGGATGGCAGTTTTTACAACAGATCCCAATATTGAGAGTCCAATATTACTTATTAATATGGTTGAAGATGTAAAAGGTATTGGTGGCAGTGGGTATGTAGTTCAAAAAGATAAAATGGTATTAGATCAATATTTACAATAAGAATTAGATAACATAAGGGTGAAAATATTAATGAAGAAATTGGTAGTTACTATTTTGGTTTCTTTAGTATTATCTGGCTGTGCAAAAAATAAGTCTCAAAATGATTTTATTATTAATAGCACAGAAGAAGAAAAGGAAACAGAAGTGACATTGGATGATAATGATGAATATCAATTGAAAAATATTGAAATGGGGAAAAAAGAAGAAAAAGACATTTGTAATCGCTTAATAAAAATGCTTGGAAAATGCAAAAACATATACAGTGAAGCAGACAAAGGTAATGCGTCAAATATTGTTCTTGAAGAAGAGGCTGTTCATTCAATGGTTGAAAGTATTGCGGAAGAGAAGGTTGCCATTACCTGTGGTAGTCAAGATTATAATATGTTGAATTATGAAAAAGTTGATGAGGCTCTTTCATTGGCAAAAACAGGGGAAAATACTGAAACTGAATTTTTTGTAATTAAAACAAGTGGTGTTTGGATATATAATAAACTTCAAGTTAAAGAGAAAGATTTATACGTGACATCGGCAACAGCTGCATTTGATGATGATATGAATCCACATATTGTGCAAATAGAAAAAATTCAGGTATATGATTGGAATTATACTGATAAAGGGTGGATCATATGGGAGAAGGCATTATCAAGAAATCAAGAAATGGATATGCATGTTTTTTATAGAATTTTGCCACTTGATGAACAGTGCAGAGAATTAGGAAATAAATGTATTACACCGGTTAGTTACTTTTGTAATAATCTGTTCCTCGTAGATTGGAATCAAAACAGTTTGGAAAATATAGAGTTTAATGATTTGTTTGAGTTTTTGTACATGATGAAGTATGGGAAGAAAATTGATGAAAAAAAATACGCATCAGGCATTCCTAAAGTAGAATTTGAAGAAGTGGTCACAACTTATTTTGATATTTCAATAGAAACCTTGGAAATATATGCTCAATACGATGACGTGAAGGGGGTATATCCATGGGAATCAATTGGACCATGGAATCGAATTCAACAATTCCAACCATTTCCAGAAGTAGTAGATTGTATAGAAAATGATGATGGAACATTAACTTTGACAGTACAAGCTGTTTTTCAGGAAGAAGGCACTGATTGTTCATTCAGTCATGAAGTAAGGATTAGAAACAATGGCAATACATGGGTTTATTTGGGTAATAAAATCAATAAAGAAAATGCTTATAAGATACCACAATATAAACCAAGGAGAGCATTTTCCATTAAATAAATACAGATAAAAGGGGTGATTTAAATTCAAAAAGTGGAATTACTTCTTCGTTTATATGAAGGAAATAAAATAAAGAGTGAAACATCCATATATCATATACTGATGAAATAAGGAATCAGAATTCAAAAGAAATACTGGTTTATGGAGGATTAGAACTTAACGTACTAGAGAGAAACGTAAATTTGAATAAGAAACAAGTGCCTTTTACTTCAAAAGAATTTGAGATACTTTATTTCTGGTAAGTTATCCTGGACAGGTATTTACTCATCGACAGATATATGAGGCTGTATGGGGAAAAGAATATTTTCGTGATGAAGGAAATGTCACTGCACATATAGGCCGTATACGAAAGAAAATAGAACCAGATCCACGAAATCCCATTTTTATCCAAACAGTGCGAGGAAAAGGGTACAAATTTGTAGAAATAGGACAGGTCTTGCTACATCTGGAGCACCTGTCCTATTCCCGGATTCTTGCAGTGCTTTTATGTATGGAGCCGCAGGAACAGTAAGTTCAATACCTTTCATTAAGCCTAAGTCACGAATCTCTGTAATTAAGCTGGTTTCTTCAAGTAGTTTTAATAATCTTGTATCCAGATATGCAGCCATTTCACGAACATTGGACAATATATGATACTGGTCAAAAAGTTGAAATACAGAAACAACAGCCGCTGTGGCAAGAGGATTTGATCGCGTCAACAACAAAAACTGAGATATACAAAGAACATATATCAGCTTGTCAAATTTAAGATGGATGCAGAAAAGCAGTTCTGGTGCAATTAGATGTGCAGAGCTGCTTTTCTTTGTTATGGAATAAAAACAAACGAGGAACTTTTCAATCACTATAATTCAGGAGAAGTTGCTTCTGAATTTGTAATATCGTGCTCCTTCAGCAATAATGAAAAATTACTCCGCACCACATCCAAGGTTTTTTGCTGATTTTCTAATCTGTGGAGTTCTTGAATAGCAGAAAATTTTTCATTTTCCAGTTGATCAAGCTCTCGTGAAAGACGCTCTGGTGAAGGGATTTTAGTAATGCCGGCATCCGACAATTGGTTTTTTAAGGTATCGTGCAGTTGGAATTCTGACAAATGCTGGGTTTTAAATAATTGCGGATCCGGAGCACATTTTCCATCTCTGACAATTCTTCTGCATCTGCGGTATGCATCGCATCGCTTCTGAAGTACTTGCTGATGGGAAATCTTGTTATTTAAGTTATCTATTTTTTTTTCGCACAAATGAACTGCTTTAGATATATCTTTGATATGCTTCTGAAAACTTTCATAATTCAGCAGGTTATTTTCAGACAGATAGTTAAATGTGAGGGCTGCTTGTTTGAGATTGTTACGCTTTGCCCATGTTTCAAATCCCTTCTGATTTCCGGATTCGATAAAAGCAGAAATGTCAATAAATAGTCGGACTTTGCGGGATATGTTTTTAGGTGAAACTGTTTTGTGACGATTTCGATTCAAGCGCTCTTGGACAGAATCTTCAGTGTAGTAGCTTCCGAGAGATTTCATATAAGTAAAATTTTTCTGCTCTGGTGCTCGAAAGGCCAGATGTTTGCCCTGCCTGATTTCGTAACCGGAAAGTTTTATTTTCAGTAAAAACTCATCATAGTTCACAGAAGTCCAGATCGCTTTATCTACAGCGACTTTTAGTTTTGCTTTCCAGCTGTTTCCACGATGGTACTCTATGTTTTCTTTGTAACTTCTTCCGCCTTTTTCTTTTGGCATACTCGTAATCAATCCGTTTTCCTGACATATACGATTGCTGATCCTGCAGATTTTGTGATAACTGCGTTTGTTGGAAACATACTTGTGATAATCACGAAAACTGGTTGCATTAAAAATAATGTGGTTATGAACGTGTCCTTTATCAATATGGGTACTGATAATATATTCATATTTTCCTTTTAATACCTCATCTGCAAATTGTTTACCAAGAGCGTGGGCGGTAGTAGCGTCAACTTCACCCGGCTTAAAAGACTGAATCAAATGAAAGGCAAGATTATCACCTTTATCCATCACGTTCTCTTTTCCGGCTTTTCTGGTTAAAGCAAATTCGATATCTGCAGTTTCTGGGGAACATGCAAAAGAGGAAACCAGTAATTTATCGTCTGTCTTATCTGGATTCATAATATAATCCATCGCCTTTTTGTCAGTTATTTTAATGGGAAAGATTTTAATATATGCCATATCTCATCGACCATTCCTTTTAAATGTTCCATATCTTCCGGATAGAAGTCTCCGGTGGTGTTTACTTTTTTAGCAATCTGATTGATATTTACTCCGATTTTATGCATTTCTGCATACAACTGTTTGATGGGGGCTGTGTCTGTGTTGATGATATAGCCGTCGATAGCCATTTTTCTAAGATAGGCTCCCATGTTTCTGGTCTTGGACAGAATCATCTTTTGGCGGATCAACTTCTTTTCCTCTGGAGTAACACAAAATAATATTTGGATGTTTCTTGTTCTGTTTGCCATGTTCGTTCTCTCTTTCTGTACATAATTCGGTGTCGTGGTGCTTCGGGGCTTTCAATTTAGGGTAGGGTTCCCTAAATTGCATTTTTACGGAAGTGTATATACACTTCCTGTCCTTGCTGTTTTACCCTCTATAAGATACATTCAATGAAAATACAAAAATGCAAAAGTATTTATAAAATTTAGGCGGTAGTGCAATAAACAAAAATGTGATATAATTTTTATTAAGCAACAGTCAAAACATGTCGATATGTCCCTATGCAAGACTTATTCCGGAAACAGACAAGCAGCTTTATCAAAAATATAATCTTTGGGGAAATGAAATTTCATTTAACGAAGAACAGATAAAACCGATGGAATGATAAGGAGGAGACTGTATGAAAGATAAAATTTCAAAAGTGATTTTTGCTTTGCTACTTATAGCGTTGATTATATTTTCCTGCGTCGGGATATTTGTTTTGTTTAATGGCCTTGCTGCGTATAAAACCGCAACCGGAAACGACTGGATTGGCTTTGGTGGAGGAATTGTAGGTTCTATTATTGCAGGTTTGATAGCTGTAATTACATTTTATTATACCATCAAAAACAATGATGAAAATCAAAACAAAGCTCACCAATTGCAAACAGAATTAAACATTGAGAACAATAATCTTCAGACTTCCTTAAAAGTGCAGGATAATTTGAACCGAAAACTTGAAACAGAACGTTCTGTGCTTGCAACTACATATAATCATTTAGAGAATTTTCTGTTTGCAGTTTCTAATATGCTAAACCAAAATGATAACTATATTGAAATGAAAAATGATTATTTGCGGCTCTATAAGGAAGTTATTTCTTCTGTAAATAATATAAAATTTAATTCAGAGATTTTTGATGATAGAAGCCTCTGTGAAAATTGCGAGATGTGTGAAATTAAAACATATGGTACTTTGGTGAAATCTGCTACGGATATTCAAAAAGAAATGTTAGTTATAGATGAAGAGTGCCGAATTGTTTTAGGACATCTTGAAGCAGCTTTGAATACCGCATCTCAAAGCAAACAACTTATAGATGAGAGTTCAAGGTTGCAGCAAATTAATACAAATAATGAGCAAATTATAGCAATAAGAAAATCTCAGATTATCAATCCAATACATTCACTTACTCAGGAAGAAAAAAAGTACTATGATGATATAATTTCAATATCGAATGACATTTTAACAAACAATCGCAGAATAGCAGAAATTAAAGGTATAGTAGACAACACCCCCAATATTATCGGAGAACAAATTTCTTTAGCAAGAAATAAAGCAGCACAAATTGATGCTAAAAATAAATCGCAATTATATATTTTTATACGTAAATATTTTTCCAATTATAATTTATACATTAAAGAAATGGTTTTTTATGTACAAAAGAATGGAAAGAAACCTAATAGTGCTTGTGCAAAATTTGATTTTGAAAAAAATCATACACAGAATAAGTGAATGCAATAATTCGGACTATTTCAGATTCTCGGGTCTTAGAATGTCACTAGCTATATTTACTGTTTATGAATACAAACAGTTTGCTCGTTGAGGTAGTGCAGGAATTTAATAGCAAAGAAAAATACAGCCTATGGAGAATATTATTTCTCCGCAAGCTGTATTTTTTTAATCAGGATGCCTATATGACGATATGTAAGTTATTTTTCTCATTAGTTGTTACATAATGAAAAAATAATCACCTTGATTTTCTATCGCACATTCATTTGTTGAATCAGATTTATTCCTTTGTACAAACAATTTCTAATTTCTTTTTATTGGTACCGATAAACTTTATGAGAATGTCGTCGACAGCGTCAGCATATTTTTCTTGTTCGATTAAAATGTTTATTAATTCACCCGCGGCATTATTCCTTGATTTTTTGCTGCCTGAAAGTGGCATCGTCCAATTTAAAAATTTCTTCTACACTCATATTCAGATAATGGGCAAGTCGGATTGCCATTTCTAATGAAGGATTTCGCTCCCCTCGCTCAATCCTGCTGATGGTACGGCTGCAGGAACCGGTCGCCTCTGCAAGATCTTCCTGAATCAGATTTCGTTCCACACGAATATCTTTTAGATTATTGCTGATCGCCATCTAATCACTTCCTTTGCTTATTTTATTGTTTTAACAGTCGTCTGGAATAGTACAGGCAGTTTATGAGTTATGAAAACCAGGAATGTCAGAAGCGCTACACTTGCCGACAACTTTCCCAAAGATTTTAAAGGAATCTGATTCCTGAACTGCAATAGGTTTATACTTGTCATTCAGTGAAATTAGATATAATCCGTCCGGTTCATCATAGAGTTTTTTAATATAGGCATCGCCATTAAGATAGAAGATGCCAATTTCGCCATTGCAGAGACTGTCTTTTTTCTGAATCCAAGCGATTTCACCGTTGTGATAGTCAGGTTCCATACTGTCACCAGATATTCGAACACCAAAGTCTGCATGATCAGGAGCAAGACTACCTACTTCGTAAGATTCTTTTGGGGCATCGTTCAGAAAATTACCGGTACCTGCTGAAACTGCATCTCCGAATATATCCATAAAAATTTCTTTTTTGTTGAAAGGAATAATGTTTGTAACTACCGGCTCAAATAAGCCGGAGGCTTTTAGGATTTTTGCGTAGTCTTTTATCTTATCTTTTCCCTCCTGATTCAGACCATCCATTACACTGTAAGGGTTTTTCCCGAAATAAGCATCATAAATATCTTCAATATCCAATAACTTACAGAGAGTTAGAAAAACATGCAGCCCAGGTTCTCTCGTATCTGTCTCCCATTTGGAGATTGCCTTAGCAGTAACGTCAATACCCTGCTGTGAAAGTAATTCTGCAAGTTCTGGCTGCGAAAGCCTTTTCTTTTTTCTGTTTTCTGCAATAATTCTGCCGATAGAATGCATATAGTCGCCTCATTTCTATGAAATTCCGTTAGATTCTTTATAGAAGCATTATACAGCACAAATACAATAGAATCAAGAAAAATCTCCAAAATGTAGATAACACAACCAAAATGTCTGTTGACCATCTCCAAAATGTCGGATTATACTGACCATACAAGGAATGATAATAAAGCTGGAAGGAGTTGAAACAGGATGAGGGACAGAATAATTTTACATAGTGATATGAATTGTTTTTATGCTAGCGTAGAAATGTTGCATCATCCGGAACTAGAGGGAAAGCCACTTGCTGTAGGTGGCGATCCGGAAGCAAGACATGGTATTGTGTTAACAGCAAATTATATTGCGAAGAAATGCGGGATAAAAACAGGAATGGCACTTTGGCAGGCAAAGCAGGTTTGTCCGGAAATCATTTTTATGCCACCGAGAATGGATCTGTATTTAAGATTCTCCAATATGGCGAGAGAAATCTATTCAGAGTATACGGACAAAATTGAACCATATGGAATAGATGAAGGATGGCTGGATGTGACGGAAAGTAGCAGTATCAAAGGTGATGGAATGAAGATTGCCCAGGAAATCAGTGACCGGATTAAGTATGAGCTTGGTATTACCGTGAGTATTGGTATTTCCTGGAATAAGATATTCGCAAAACTTGGCTCTGATTATAATAAGCCGGATGCCATCACACAGTTTCATCGTGGAAATTACAAAAAAATTGTTTGGGGGCTTCCAGTGTCAGAACTATTGTATGTTGGCAGGCAGACAAACAAGAAGTTGCAGAAGTTGGGCATCCATACCATTGGCCAGCTGGCACAGATAGATGAAAAGCTTCTGGAAAGCCATTTTGGAAAAATTGGTCTGGTGCTATGGGCATTTGCAAATGGATATGATTCGGATCCAGTTTGTACGGAAGGATATGAAGCTCCTGTCAAATCCATTGGAAACAGTACAACAACACCAAGAGATATGGAAACAGATCTGGATGTGTGGATTATACTGATGGCGTTATCTGAAAGTGTATCTGCCAGATTACGGAAACATGGTTTCAAATGTAATGTGGTGGAAGTATCAATCCGGGATAACGAGTTGAATAGCATCACAAGGCAGATGCATATCGGCCAACCGACGAATATCACGGGTGAAATTGTAAAAGCAGCATTTGAATTATTTAAGAAACATTACAGATGGGAGCATTCGATACGGAGCCTTGGCGTAAGGGGGTCTGACCTGGTAATGGAAGATATTCCGGTTCAGCTTGATCTATTTGTTAATCAGGAGAAACGGGAAAAATTAGAAAGGCTGGATCGGGCTGTGGATGAGATCAGACGACGGTTTGGATATTTCAGCATACAACGGGCAGCAATGTACCAGGATAAAGTCTTATCCCACTTGGACGCCGGTACACATACGGTCCATCCTCATAGTTATTTTCATGGATAATGGGAGGGATAGATTTGAAACAGAGATTAACTAGAAAACAGGAAGAAAGCTATCAGTGTATTGTAAGATTTACTGAGGAGCATGGATTTCCGCCAACGGTCAGGGAACTGGGGGCATTACTGGGAGTTGCTTCAACATCAACGGTATTTGCCAGAATCAGGCAGTTAGAGAAAAGTGGATATATCCGGAAAGTTTCGGCATCTCCAAGAGCAATCGAAATCCTTTGATGGAGGTGGCGATATGAATAAGGTATATGTTGATGTGATAGCAGAGTTCAGTAAAGATGGTTGCCTGATTCCAATTTTATTTGTTTGGGAAGACGGCAGAAAATACAAGATTGATAAAGTGCTTAAGATTGAACGATGTGCCAGCAGAAAAGCAGGCGGCGTTGGTATGATGTACACCTGTATGGTACAGGGAAAGGAAAGCCATTTGTTTTTTGAAGTGGATAAATGGTTCATGGAAAGGAAGATTTCATAATTAAAAAGAAGAATATTAATCGGCGGAGATAGTCACTTTCCCTTTATATCCCGTTGGTTTTACATAAGGATTCGTATTCTGATCAGCTGGTGTTCCCCACAAATACCATTTGGAATCTGGATCCTGCAAAAAGTAATTTAGATTGCTTTCCATCAAAATCATGGGGAAGGCGAACTGGTCTGCAAGACCTACCAGTTAGTGTGATTGTTGATAAGGAGAAACAAAGATTTATGACAGATAGAGATTATGCAATTAAATCAATGAAAGAGATTACGTTCCAGATGGCAACTCATGCACAGGATTATCTGGAAGTAACCATGGACGGGCATTATGAAGACATAAAGGCGTTGATGGTGAACTACCAAAAACTGATTTTGGAAAATAAGATGGTGCTGGAAGATCTGGAAATGGAGTGCCAGGAGAAGATCAATGAGGACATGGCATATGCGTTGAGTTATCTTGATATTTACGGGAAACAGCTGAATGTGACCAAGCTGAGACATGAGATGAACAATTTGATGCTCATATATGGATTGTCGGATATGGTTTACCGGGGGATTACATTGGTAAAGTATTATGCGCCCGATGGAGTGATGCTCAGTGAGATTATTCATTCCTGTTTTTGCAGCCACTACAATAAAACAGATGTAGAAGTTCAGCAGGAACTTGGCATTGGAAGGACTTCCTTTTATAAAATGAAGAAACTGGCATTGCGGTATCTGGGATTTTATTTTTATGAGGTCGTGGTGCCGCAGGCAAAAAACAAAAGATTCAAACCATCCTTGGGGGTGGAAGAAGAGTAGGTGATTGGGATGAAATACGAAAATTCAATGGTAAAGATTGCAGATGATATTGTCAAAAAATGCAAGGATAATTCTTTTCAGTCTGTTAGATTCTCTACAGATTATGGGTATGCCACCAGCCTGAATCTTAGAGTATATCTCTGGGAAGACGAGATAGAAGGACAGGAGCCGGTAATGGTGGTGGAATATAAGCCTGTTGAATGGGAAATGGACTATGATATTGTCCATGACCCGGAAAAGTTCCAGATGTATGTGGATGGAGAGTTGATGGAAAATCCTTAGATTTTCAGATAGAAGTGGATGAGCTGTTAGGAAAATAGAGTAAGTGAACATATTCCTAGAAAATGTGTACAATCCAATGAAAATAATGAACTATTAAGACCTGTAAACGGACACTTTCTGAACTTTGCTCTGATACAATGGTTATGCTGATGAAAGAAGGCATAGAAAACTGAATTATATTTGAGAGACGGAAGCCTCAGTAGTTAAAAAAGACTACTGGGGCTTTTTGTTTGCCCAGCATGGGCAAACTCTAACGGGTGAAGGTCCCGAACATACCCTGATAGTGGGAAGTGTATAGCTAAACGGCAAGGGTGTTCATCGTGAGGTGAAATCTGAAAGAAGCCGTAGGCAAACCTCTGGTCTGACGGACAGAAATCACATATAAGGCAGTTCTCCGAGAGATAAGCTTGCAAAAGAAAGTAAAGTCTAATAACTATCACATTAGTAGGAGAAAAGTAAATGTGGCAGATATATGGAGGGAAAGAGTTTGCACCTTAACTGGGGAGGTCTCACAGAGGTCTCATTAGCCTAGTAACAACGAACTGTGAGAAGTCAGCAGAGCCCATAGTAGCGAAGAAGTTTCTGTAATGGGAATAGAGCAAAGGGGCGAACAATCAATCAGTTGGAGTATAGTCTCGTATTGCAGAAGAGATAACATCTGCCGTATTCAATCGGGGAAAGGGTGGTCAAATCAAGCGAGACGGAAAGGAAACAACGCATGGACATGAGTAATCTAATGGAGCAGATACTGTCGAAGGATAATCTTAATCGGGCATATCTGCAAGTCGTACGAAACAAAGGAGCAGAGGGAGTGGACGGAATGAAGTACACAGAACTCAAAGAGCACCTTGCAAAGAACGGCGAAGAAATCAAGAATCAATTGAGGACAAGGAAATATAAACCTCAACCAGTACGCAGAGTGGAGGTACCAAAACCAGATGGCGGTGTCAGAAACCTGGGAGTACCAACAGTAACAGACCGATTTATCCAACAGGCTATTGCACAGGTATTGACCCCAATCTATGAGGAACAATTCCATGAACATAGTTATGGTTTCCGTCCAAATAGATGTGCACAGCAGGCTATTATGACAGCACTGGATATGATGAATGACGGAAATGACTGGATAGTAGACATCGACCTTGAAAGGTTCTTTGATACAGTGAATCACGACAAATTGATGACGATTATCGGAAGAACAATCAAAGACGGAGATGTCATATCCATAATTCGTAAATACCTAGTCAGTGGAATTATGATAGATGATGAGTATGAAGACTCAGTGATAGGAACACCACAAGGTGGAAATCTATCACCATTGCTTGCAAACATTATGCTGAATGAACTGGATAAGGAAATGGAAAAGAGAGGTCTCAATTTCACGAGATACGCAGATGATTGTATCATAATGGTAGGAAGTGAAATGTCGGCAAAACGAGTAATGAGAAATCTCACAAAGTTTATTGAAGAGAAACTAGGATTAAAAGTAAATATGACAAAGAGCAAGGTAGATAAACCGGAAGGATTAAAATACCTAGGCTTTGGCTTCTATCACGACAGAAGAGCACATCAGTACAAGGCAAAACCCCATACAAAATCAGTGGAAAAGTTCAAAATCAAAATGAAGAAGCTGACGGGCAGAAGTTGGGGAGTAAGCAACAGCTACAAGATTGAGAAGTTAAACAAACTCATTAGAGGTTGGATAAATTACTTCAAAATCGGTAGTATGAAAGCATTGTGCGAGAATCTAGATAGTAACATTCGATTTCGGTTGCGCATGTGTATTTGGAAGCACTGGAAAACTCCACAAAACAGAGCAAAGAACCTTATGAAGCTTGATGTACCAAGAT
>OJMO01000999.1_pt1 | contig 18589 bp, 19 predicted proteins | sample 1597241 | NCBI WGS metagenome assembly OJMO01 (sample SAMEA2452129, study PRJEB22498) | human gut metagenome | biome: human feces; feature: human gut; material: feces | place: Australia | collected 2012 | reverse complement strand
AGCCGCGCTCCGCGCAAAGATGCTGAAAGCGCACCGCGCCGAAGTGCGAAAAGAACGTTGCAATATACTGCATCATTTGCTCAGGGACAGAGTAAATTCGCCGTCCTGCTCCGTTACCGCAACCTTATAGCCCTGATGCTGTGCGTAACGTGTTACATTTTCCTTGGAGGTATTGTTATCCACGATTACTTCATAAGCAGCCTCGCCGCTCATCATCGCCTGACGCGTCAGGATAACAGGTTCGGGACAGGAAAGTCCTCTTGCATCAATAGTTTTCATAGCGTTTCCTCACTTTTTATATGTATTCAGATAAGCAATCACAGTAACAACAACAATACCGATAACAACAGCAATCTGACCGTTGGCAGTGGGACCGTTCCCGCTGGAGGCCAGGCCGAAGTTATGCGCAAAGGCCGCACCCACGATAAAGCCCAGCAGAGTTACTGCGCTGTCGGAGTTGCCTTCGCCGGACAACACCAGCTGACGCATCGGGCAACCGCCCAAGAGTACGCAGGCAAAACCCGCCAAGAAAAGTCCCAGCACGTTCCACAGCGCATCGGTGTGCGCAATAGGCTGCGCCGCAAAGCCCACCTTGAAGAAGGCACCGCCTGTTACAGAGGTCAGCACAACATTGCAGGCAGCAGCTGCCGCAACAACAGCCACAAAGCCCCACAGCATTTTAGTTTCCTTAAAAAGAATAAAATCGCGGATACCGGCAATCATGCAGAAGCGTGTGCGCTGCGTAAGATAACCTACACCCATAGCAGCAATCAGGCTCACAGCAACAGCCGCATGCTTGGCACCGGGGCCGCCACCTGCCTTTGTAAAGTGAATGAAGGCCGGTGCGGCAACGAGCAGCACCAACAGTACAACGGCAATCACCGACACAATGCTGCCTTCCGCCGCCGTCATCTTATAGGTGCGCTTCAGGCTGTAGCCTCGGTTCAGGAAGAAAATGCCGGCATAAATGCCTGCCACAAAACCGACAAGGCCGACAACAGCGTTCAAGTCACCGCCGGCAATACGCAGCAGCATTCTGAACGGACAGCCCAAAAACATCAGGCAGCCGATCATAGCAAAAAAGCCCAGTACAAAACGTGTCAGCGGAGAGCTGCCGCCCTTCGGCGAAAATTCTCCGTGCAGATATGCAGCCCCCAGCGCACCCAGCACTAGACCGCTGATTTCCGGACGGATGTACTGCACAGCCTTGGCGGCATGCAAGCCCAAACCGCCGGCAGTATCACGCAAAAAACAGGCAATACACAGGCCCATGTTGGCCGGATTGCCGAAAAACACCAGCATTGCTGCCACCAGACCGATAATCGCGCCTGTTGCAACAATCGTTACTTGTTCATTTTTCATAAAAAGCCTCCCCAAAATATTTCTTCGACAAAAGTATACCATAGCACACATGCTTCTACCAATATCATTTATAGATAAAGCTGATTTATTTATTAGCTTTTCAGATAATTATATGATAGAATATGCGTAACATGAGGAGGTACGGAAAATGCAGCAAATTTATCTCGACAACGCCAGCACCACCTTTCCCAAGCCACAGGCAGTTGCTGACGCAGTTTATCAATATATTACCAATACAGGCACCAACATCAGCCGCGGTACCTGCGCAACCAATACCGAGGACCTTGTCTTTGCCACCCGCGAGCAGCTTTGCCGATTCTTCGGCGGCGAGGACAGCAAAAATGTTGTCTTTACGAAGAACATTACCGAAAGCCTGAATATCATCATCAAAGGACTACTGCATAGCGGCGACCATGTGCTGGTGAGTGCAATGGAGCACAACGCCGTCATGCGTCCGCTCCAGCAAATCGGCACAGAGCTTACGACTGACAACGCTCCCACCGATGCCATCACCTTCAGCCGCATTCCCTGCGACGCAGATGGTGCGCTGCGTTTAGACGCTTTACCGCAGCTTGTGCGCCCCAACACCAAAGCAATCATCATGACGCACGCCAGCAATGTGTGCGGTACGGTGCAGCCTTTGGCGGCAATCGGCAGCTTCTGCCACAAGCACAATTTGAAATTCATCGTCGACAGTGCGCAAAGCGCCGGCGTCATTCCCATCAACATGCAGGAAATGCACATTGACGCTCTCGCCTTTACGGGGCACAAGGGACTTTTGGCACCGCAGGGCATCGGCGGTTTTGTGCTGCGTGAAAGCATTATCGACGAAATAACACCGCTCATCGTCGGCGGCACCGGCAGCCTCAGCCATACGGAGCACACCCCACGCTTAATGCCCGATAAATTTGAGGCAGGCACGCTCAACCTGCCGGGCATCGCCGGCCTGCATGCTTCGCTCACATGGCTGCTACAGCAGGGCATTGATAAAATCCGCACGCACGAGCTGACGCTTACGCAGCAGTTTTTAGACGGACTGCAGCAATTAGAAGCGCAAAACTTATTGCGCATCGTCGGCAAAAGGAACTGCAGCGAACGCGTAGGTGTTGTTTCTATCAGTACAAATATAACAGATATCGCAGAGCTGGCCTTCATCTTAGCGGACAGATACGCCATCGCTACGCGCGTAGGCCTGCACTGCGCCCCCAACGCCCACAAAACGCTCGAAACCTATCCCACGGGCACGCTGCGCTTTTCCTTCGGTTGGCACAACACTGCGGAGGAAGTCAATGTTGCCCTGCAAGCATTGAAAGAGGTGCTCGCCCATGGACTTTAAACAGCTGCAAAGCTTTGTCACCGTAGTACAGGAGGAAAGCTTTACGCAGGCTGCAGGCAGGCTTTTCGTATCGCAGTCCACCGTCAGCACGCACATTCACCAGCTGGAAAGTGAGCTTAACACCAAGCTCATTCTGCGTACTACCAAAAGCCTGCAGATAACCCCCAAGGGACGCGAGCTTTACGAATACGCGCTGAATATCCTGGAGCTGAAGGAGCGCATGATTCAGGCCTGCTCCATCGAAAGCCGGCGCATCATCCACCTCGGCGCCTCCACCATCCCCTCAGCTTATATCCTGCCGCAGCTTTTGGCGGACTTCGGCAAATTGCATCAGGATATTTACTTCATCATTCACCAGAGCGACAGTCAGGGCATCATCAACGGCCTGAAGGACGGCCTGTTCAACCTTGGATTTATCGGCATGAGCTGCGAGGACAGCGACTTCTGCTGCCAGCCCTTCTGCAAGGACCGCATGGTAGTCATAACTCCGGTCAACGAACATTTTCTGCAATATAAGCAGCAAAAGGAAAATGTGCTGCCGGAGCTTTTACGCGAGCCGCTGATTCTGCGCGAAAAGGGCAGCGGCAGTAAAAAAATGGCCGATAACTTTCTGGCGCACAGCGGTATTTCCGAGGACGAACTGCAGATTATTGCCCGCGTCAACGATCAGGAAACCATCAAAAACCTTGTCGCCGGCGGCATGGGCATTTCCATTATCTCGGAAAAGGCGGCACACAACTTTCTGCAGGAAAAACGTTTGCTGGCCTTCGAGCTGCCGCAGGCTTTTTCCGAACGCAGCCTCTACCTCATCTACCGCAAAAATTATCTGCTGCCAAGCTACGTCAAGGAGTTTCTCGGCTTCATCAGCCAAAGCAAATTATAAGCATAACAAAACGAGTACGCACAGGACGAACCCTTGCGTACTCGTTAATTTTTGCATATTTACTTAACAATTGTCACAGGCACATTAGCGTTTTCCACGATGACGCTGCTGACACTATTGCGGAACAAGCCTTCCAAAACTCCCATGCCTCTGCTGCCCAGCACGATACCGTCACAATCCTGCTCACCTACCGCGCGCAGGATGCTTTCGGCAATATTGTTGTCGTTTTCCAGCAAATAGGTGCAGTCAATGTTCTTGCCGCTGAGAATCGCATGTGCGGCATCAAGCACCTCATCACCCATCTGAGCATACAGGCAATCGCTTCCAAATTCCACAATATGCTGTTTCATTCTGCCGGAAAACACCGTCATAACCACCAGCGAGCCGCGCGTATAGCTTACAAGCTCACAGGCATATTCCAATGCTCTCCAGGAATGCTCCGTACCGTCAATAGGTACAAGAATGCGTTTCAGCATTTTATTTTACAATCAGCACAGGTACATTTGCATATTGAGCAACCTTAGAGCTTACGCTGCCAAGGAAGAATTCAGCAATACCGGAAAGGCCACGGCTGCCGATTATAATTGCATCTGCGCCGGTCTTTTTAGCCATAGCAATGATGCGTTCGGACGGATGGCCAACCTCCAGACTGAATTTGGTTTCGCCTTCGTAGGTGCTCAGACGCTCCTGCGCCATTTCGAGAACCTTATCACCGATTTTCTCCAGCTCACTGTTGCCTTGGCTTACAGTTGCGTGATCCAGAGGCACTGCCAGCAAAGCAGCATTATTATATGGTTGGATTACATTGATTACATGCAGTTCACCGCCAAACTTTTTGCCAAGCTCTACAGCAGTATCCAGTGCTCTCCAGGAGCCTTCACTGCCATCTACAGGAACAAGAATCTTTTTAAACATAACAACGCACCTCCATAATAATGCACATGTTGTAATTTATTTATTATATTTTTTACAAGAAGAGGCTTTTTTTCTTCTTACGTTATATATTCTGCTTTAACACAAAAATTCCTGCTGAAATTACTCGCGGCCGCGATTTTTTCTTTTTTCGTGGATGCGGGCAGACTTCTTGCTGAATTTTTTCGGCTCGTCAGCCAGCTTGGCCAGCTCGGAAGGAGATTGCTCCTTAGCCTCGGCAAAGTTTTCGCCCTTCACAAAGCGGAAATAAATCGCAATGCCGGCAATCAGCACCAGAGGAATACTGCCGATAACATAACGGTAGCTCTGCGGTGCAGCCATCGTGATAAAGTCATAGATAACGATACATGCAGGCACCAGGATAATCTGTCCCATGCGGGCGAGGAAGCCGTCCTTACCCATAAAGCGCACTACCATGCCATAAGCCAAAAAGGCTACCGCAAAGGAAACGAAAGACATAAATACAAGAAACGCAAAAAACTCAAAATTCATCTAAAAAAGCACCTTCCTTAATTCTTCTGTCCGCAGGCACGGGCACCAATGACGCGCGCCGCCCAGACCCCGCTGGCACTCGCCTGCGATAATCCGCGTGTAATACCGGCACCGTCGCCTACCGCAAACATATTCGCAACCTTGGTTTCCAGATTGCTGTCCAGCTCGAGGCGTGCGCTGTAGAATTTTACCTCTACGCCGTAAAGCAGCGTATCCGCATTCGCCATACCGGGAGCAATCTTATCCAAAGCATAAATCATTTCAATAATATCATCTAGATGGCGTTTAGGCAAGACCAAACTTAAATCTCCCGGCGTTGCACTGAGCGTCGGTTTGGTAAAGCTCTTAAGCATACGCTTCTCATTCGTGCGTCTGCCCTTCACCAGATCGCCGAATCGCTGCACCAGCACGCCGCCTCCCAACATGTTGGAGAAGGAAGCGATACGCTTGCCGTACTGCAGCGGCTCATGGAAAGGCTCGGTAAACTTGCTGCTTACCAAAAGCGCAAAGTTGGTGTTCTTGCTGTGCATCTTGGGGTCGCGGTAGCTGTGGCCGTTAACCGTAATAATGCCATCCGTGTTTTCCGCTACCACATAGCCATAGGGATTCATGCAGAAGGTGCGCACAACGTCATTATAAAGCGAGGTGCGGTACAAAATTTTTGCTTCATACACCTCGTCGGTGATATGCTTGAACACCTCTGCCGGCACCTCCACGCGCACACCGATATCCACCTGATTGTTGATAAAATCAAGGCCCATCTTAGCGCACTGCTCCGTATACCATTCCGCACCGGCGCGGCCGGGAGCGGCAATAAGATACTTGCACGGCACCGCCTCGCCCTTGTTGAGCTCCAGCACGAAGGTTCCGTCCTCCTGACGGCAAATTTCTTCAACCGCAGTATTGCAGCGGATTTCAATTTTATCCTCCAAAAACTTATGGATGTTTTCCATAATCACCAGATTATTTTCCGTACCCAGATGACGTACCTTGGCGTTCAGCAGATGCAAGTCGTATTTCAGCGCCTGCACGCCTATTTTGCTGTTCTTAGTAGAAAAATATTCGCCGGGAGCACCATGACGGCAATTCAGCTCATCAACATAATCAATCAGCTCGATAACCTTGTCCTCCGGCAGATATTCGTTCAGCCAGCCGCCGAATTCCGTCGTAAAATTATATTTGCCGTCCGAAAAAGCACCGGCACCGCCAAAACCGCGCATAATGCTGCAGGGGTTACAGTTAATGCAATGGTCAACCTTCTTGGCTGCCAGCGGGCAAAAGCGCTTTTCAATCGTATTACCGGCCTCCAGCATAATAACCTTCAGCTGCGGATACTTCAGTACGAACTCATAGGCGGCAAAAATTGCGGCAGGACCGCCACCGATAATGGCAACATCATACATAAATTCTCCTCCTCGTCATCTCCCATAAAAAAACCGCAGCCTCAATTTTTAACTGCGGTTTATCAGCTTATTGCTGTTGTTCCTTTTGCTTACGCAGGTAGCTTGGCTCCGGCGAGCCGTTGTTGATATCCTTATAGCTCTCTGCCTTACGCATAAAATCGGTTACCAGATAATCAGCCTCACCCATCACCACTAAGGCATGGGTTGCATTCTTTTCCAGAAACGGCAGAATCTTTTCGAGGTTTTCCTTTTTATCTACCAGCTCCACAATAACCGGGAAATTGGCATTGCCGCTAATAAATGTGCTGACAGCACGGCCGACACCACGCACCTTGCTGGCATAGCCTTCAATACCCTTGATAACAGTACCGCCGGCAAGGCCCAAAGAGCGCGCTTCACGCAAAATTGCTTTATAAAGCGGGATATCCTCAAAGAGAATATCCTCGCCTGTATAAATCTTTAAATACGAGGTTTTGTTAAATTCTAAAGCCATGGTTCTACACCTCCAGCCATCATTTCAATTCGTTTATATTATTATAATTCGGCGCTTGGCAAACAATTCCTGCAATATACAGGCAAAAAATTCTTATCCTTGCATTTAGGACTTGTCAGCAGAACGATAATACTTTATGATATAAGCGTATGATTTGATTATTGAAAGAGGGTTTTAAGCATGACAAATTTACATACCGGACTTACCGGCACCGCTAACGTAACCGTAACCGAGGCTAATATTGCCGCTACTATGAAAAGCGGCTCCTTGGCTGTTTTTGCCACTCCCGCTATGTGCGCACTGATGGAGGAGGCTGCCTGCGCCGCAGTCAACGCTCATCTGGATGAGGGCAGCGGCAGTGTAGGCATCAGCCTGAATATTACACATGACCGCGCTACCGCTATGGGCGACAGTGTTACCGCTACCGCTAAGCTGACTGCGGTTGACGGACGCAAGCTGACCTTTGAGGTCAGTGCTGCTGACAGCAAGGGCGTTATCGGTAAGGGTACACATGAGCGTTTTATTATTGATAATGAAAAGTTTATGGCGAAGGTGAATAGATAAGGTCAACAAGGCAAAAAAATAGAATACTGAAAGTTAAAAAGCTGTTTCCACTCAAACATGGAAACAGCTTTTTCTTCTTGGTGATTCCGGCCACGCGTACCCGCAAGGGTGAAATCGAACTGGCGACTTTTCCTCTCGGGTAAGCATGTACGGCAATCAATATACTCTTGGTGATCCCGGCCAGAATCGAACTGGCGACCTACCGCTTAGGAGGCGGTTGCTCTATCCTACTGAGCTACGGAACCATAACAACAGCTCAGGCAGAACTCAAGCCTTTCCGCCCAAGCTGTATTAAATATTATACCGCAAAAACAGTCTACTGGCAATGCGGAAACAGCAAGTTATGCGTCAGCAAGCTTCTCCTCTTTTTCCTTTGCCAAAAACTCCGCCACAGCAGGCAGATTATCAAAAATAAACTGCTGCGCTGTCTGCGGATAAAAGTTAATATAATAAATCTCTCCGGTAGCTTGTCTTACACGCTTTTCGGTAACAATACCCAACTCAGAACCCTTTTCTGTCGGAATTTTATTGCGCCCATCTTCCGGCAACTGCAGATAACCTATATGTTCCAACCATCTGCCAAGCTCCACCGTGGTAAGATTATGCATTTCCTTATCTGCAAAGGTATCATTAATATATTTTACAAGCTTTGTGATATTGGTAGCTTCAGTCATAGGCTGCAACCTGCTCAGGTCATCCTGCTCCACAACAAAGCTGCTTTTAACTGCCTTAGGAGTTTTGGGGGCAACCTTAAAGCTCGTGCTCTGCGAAACCAGATTCATAATCTTGCCGTAAACAGCAATAACTTCTGCGGCATCGGTAAGCGCCTCCTGTACCTGCGCGCTCTGTACAGCCGCCAGTGAAAGCTCCTCCTCGGCAAAAGGATGTCTGTTTTGGCTCATACGGTGAATAACATTGTAAGCATTGCGTAATTTGTTGATATCCAGCATCTGCATTTCTCCTATTCTTCACACAAATTTTATAAACAAAAAGGCAGACTCTACTACATAAAGAGTCTGCCCTCAAACAATCAGCAGTTAATGCGCTTCTGCCAGCACCTCAGCGGCAATATCGTCAGCCATTCCCGGAGGCATGCTCCATTCAACACGCACGCCGGTTTTACCCCAAAGACGGGTGAGCGCTACCTGAAACGCCTCCTTACTGGAAAGCGGCTCCAGCGTTATCGTAGCAAAATCACGGATAGTATCACCCTGCGGCACATCCAGGCTCAACGGAGTTGCCAGATACTTTTCGACAGCAGCCTTAGCTTCGGCAACAGCCTCCGGCAAGGTTACTACGGCAGTCTTATCCGCTTCGTTATATTCTACATAGCCATAATGGCAATTATAATTCAAGGTTACAGCATAATTACTCATTTCAATCCCCCTCTGCTCTTGTTACTAATTATAGCAACTTAAGCACATAATATCAATATAAGGATTTAAGTAAGCAATTAAAATATAAGTCTTTTTTAGCTCATAATCCTTGATAAATATAATGCGGCACTATTATCTGCGGCTGAATACAGGCTGCAGACGCTTTTCCATCGGCAGCTTGTCGGCAGTCACCGCCAGCTGCGCCATCTCGTACAAGGTGCTTTGTGCGCTCACAGGCTCCAGCTTGTTGCGTACACGGCGATAGGTACCGTTGGACTGCATCATATGCGCGCCCACGTTATCGCGCAGATACAAATCGAGCAACGCCTTAATGCGACGGATATGCTCCTCTGTTTCTACCGGGAAGAACAGCTCAACGCGGTCGTTAAGGTTACGCGGCATCCAGTCGGCACTGGAAAGATACAGCTGCTCCTCGCCGCCGTTGGCAAACCAGAAGATACGGCTGTGCTCCAGCTGACGGCCAACAATGCTACGAACCGTAATATTGTCGCTGATGCCCTCAATGCCCGTGCGCAGGCCGCAGATACCGCGCACAATCAGATCAATATGCACGCCTGCGGCAGAAGCCTCATACAGCTTCTGGATTACGGGCTGGTCAATCAGTGAGTTCATCTTGGCGATGATATGTCCCTCACGGCCGGCACGCACCATAGCAATTTCATTATCAATCAGCGCATAGATTTTCTCGCGCAGTCCCAGCGGTGCCATAACCAGCTTATTCCAAACCGGCGGCTCGCTGTAGCCGCTGAGCAGATTGAAGAAAGCCGAAGCATCGCTGCCGAACTCGTCATTGGCCGTCATCAGGCCAAGGTCAGTGTATAATTTTGCGGTGCTGTCGTTATAGTTGCCTGTGCCCAGATGCAGATAACGCTTAATGCCGTTATCCTCCTTGCGCACAATCAGAATAATTTTGGCATGTGTCTTTAAGCCTACCAAACCGTAGATAACATGGCAGCCTGCTTTTTCCAGACGGCGCGCCCAGAGGATATTGTTTTCCTCATCAAAACGTGCCTTAAGCTCTACCAGTACCGTTACCTGCTTACCGTTTTCCGCAGCACGCGCCAACGCAGCAACAATCGGGCTGTTGCCGCTTACACGGTACAGCGTCTGCTTAATCGCCAGCACCTGCGGGTCATCGGCAGCATCGCTCACCAGCTTAACTACCGGGTCAAAGCTTTCATAGGGGTGATGCAGCAAAATATCGTTGGCACGGATAGCGGCAAACAAATCGCTGTCATCCGGTAGTTCCAGCGGACGCTGCGGCACAAAGGGCTCATACAGCCACGGCCACATGCCCTTCATACCGATAAATTTAAAGAAGCAGGTCGGGTCCAGAGGTCCGTTGATTTCATAAACCTCCATCTCCGTAACATCCAGATTTTCCTCCAGGAATCTTTTGATACGATTGTTATTCGTTTTGAAGATTTCCAAGCGAACAGCAGCGCCGCGCTTACGCTTACGCAGCGATTCCTCAACCTCCTTCATAAGGTCAACGCTGTCATCCTCTTCCAAGTCAAGGTCACTGTCACGCGTTACTCTGAAGGACACCATATCCAGAATGTGGCAGCCCTTGAACAGATCGTGGCAATGGCTGGCGATAATATCCTCCAAAAATACGAAGGTACGCTTGCCCTCAGGCTCAACCTCCACAATGCGGTTCAGCACGCTCGGCACCTGAATCAGGCCCATGCTGTGCTCGCCGTCGGCCTTAATAAGTTCAACAGCAAGATTCAGTGTTTTATTGGCCAAAAATGGGAAGGGACGCGAAGCATCTACCGCCATCGGTGTCAATACCGGGAAAACAACCTCACGGTAATATTCCTCCAACCAGTCCTTGCCCAGCTCGCTCAAATCCTTAACGCGGCGGAAATGCAGCTTCACCGCATCCATTTCTGCCATCAGCGCAATCAGCGATTTTGTCTGAGTGCGCACCTGCTCATGCGCTGCCTGCGAAATAGCCACCAGCTGCTCATGCACCGACATTCCGGAGGCATCGCGCTTTTCTACGCCGCTGTCAAAATTGCTCCACAAACTGGCTACGCGCACCATAAAGAATTCATCAAGGTTAGAGGCCGAAATGGCGATAAACTTCAGGCGCTCCAGCAGCGGTGTGTCCTTAACCATTGCTTCCTTGAGCACGCGCAGATTAAATTTCAGCCAGCTCAGCTCGCGGTTATAAAAATACTCAGGCTTTGTCAAATCTAATTTTCCCATTACTTATTCACCCGTTCCAAAATCGGTTCAATACCAAAAACTTCCTCAAAGAAAGTTGATTTATCATCAAATGTCCAGATTTCCAACGTCAAATCCTCTTTACTTGCTGCCAGAACCTTCAGCTTATTATCCTTCAGCGTTACAGTGCAGCTGTGGATTTTTTGCATATAACTGCGGTCTAAGGCATCGGCCAGACGCACAATGGCAGCCAGCTTGGCTACAACCGGCACCAGCTCCTTTTCCACCTGCGGAGCACGCGTATTGGTCTTGTCAAACAACCTGTTGGCATGATAATACGAGGCCAGCGCTACGATTTTCTTATCCTTCTCGCTCAGGCCGATAATATCCGTAGACATAATCAGCTGATATGTATAGATAGAGTGACTGCGCATGCAGATGTATTTGCCTATATCATGCAAAATGCAGGTTGCACGCAAAAGCAGTCGCTCATGCTCGCCCATGCCGTAAGCCTTGGCAATTTTATCGAAAATAATCAGCGACAGACGCTCCACCTGCTGGGCATGCTTCTTGTCATACATATAACGGCTGCCGATAGTATGGAAAAGGCTGATAAGCTCCTGCTCCAGCTCCTTACGCATTACAGGATTCGTTTTATTGCCGATATGCAACAGCTGAATGCCGTCGATAAAGCGGTCTGCCGTAATAATAATTTCCTTGGCGGGAATCAGATGCAGCAGCTGTTCATACAGCAGCACCGTAGGCAGTACAAGCTCCGCAACATTTTCCGGCAGCTTATATACCTGAATCAGCTGCGGCAGGCTCATCTGACGCATACTATCGAAAAAGGCATGGAAATCCGCTGCCTTGATGCGATGCACCTTCTGCTGCTCATCCAGTCCCAGCATCCGCAGCAAAAGCTCGGTTTCTGTACCGGAAAGCACCAGATAACGCACCTTGCTGTCACCCAGCTCGTTTCTTACCGGGCCGATTGTACTGCTGAGAAATTCCGTCAGCGCCTTGTTAAAATGCATGCTTTCACGGCGATTGCGCTCAAAGCTTTCCTTAATACGGATGATACCGATGTGGAAATTGCCCTGATAACAGATTTTTTCATCGCGCACCAGCGTTACACCCAAACCGCCGGAGGAAATATCCATCATCAGCATGCCTTCACGTTCGGTAGAAATTTTTTCTGCCTTCAGCGTATTACGGATGGCTACAAATTTGGTATAAATCTCCTTCGGCATATCAACAACATCGACCACAAGACCGGTTTTGTTATAAATCTGATCCAGCAGAAAAACCTGATTGCTGGCCTCACGCACAGCAGTTGTTGCCTGCATAACATATTCCTCGACCCCGTATTCCTTCATCAGACGCTTGAAGCCGATAAGAATTTCGCAGATTTCGGAAACCAGCGGGAAAGGAATTATTTTATTTTTAAAAGTTGCCTCACCCAGGCGGATACGTCGGTTGCAGCACTCGATAACTTTGTACCTGTCGGTATTGTGATATTCGGTAATCTGCATACTGAGCATCTCCGAGCCTAGATGAATCGCAGCAAAGGTTGTATAATTTTTACGCTTCATTAACTAAGCCTCCAAAACAGTATGTTATTGTTATAATTCGGGTTTCTTAACAAAAATCCTGCGAAAAAATCAAAATTATACAGTAATTTAACAAGTTAACACGAATTTTACTTTTTCACGCAGGATTTTTTCAGGTTACGGGTAATATAATAAATATATCGTTAAAATAGAATAATCGGAGTTTATAGAAACACCCTACAAGGAGAAAAGGAAAATGCAACGAATCGCAATTATTGACATCGGCTCTAACTCGGCCCGGCTTGTTATCAGTCATATTTATAAGAATGGTGCTTATAATATGGTCTATAACCAAAAAGAAGCCTTGCGCCTCAGTCAAAAGGTCGACGAAAAAAACATGCTTACAGAAGTAGCCTTCAGCAGCACCATCGAAACCATGAAAAGCTTTGCCTACATGTGCAAAATTTATCAGGCTGACAAAACCATTGCCGTTGCCACCGCAGCCATCCGTAACGCTGCCAACGGTGCCGAGCTTGTTGCGCGCGTTGCCGAAGAAACAGGCATCCAGCTGCACATCATCTCCGGCAATACCGAAGCCTACATCAGCTACCTTGGCGTTATCAACACCCTCAACGTCAAGGACGGCATCATCTTCGACTTGGGTGGCGGCAGTACCGAGCTGATTCTGTTCAAGAACCGTAAAATTTTGGAAAGCGTGTCCCTGCCCATCGGTGCAGTCAATACCACCTCCATGTTCAATACCCGTAACGTCATGCCCGCCAATGTTTTCAGTGATGTCAGCTTCTTTATCATGAGCCGTCTGGAAAAGTACCCCTGGCTTAAGCAAAACGGACTGCCGCTTATCGGCGTTGGCGGTACAGCGCGTACCGTAGCCAAAATCATCCAGCGCGAAAAGAAGTACCCGGCGACTAAAATCCATAATTATTCCTATACAGCGCAAACCTATCGCAGCTTTTTCAACAGACTGCGCAACACAAATCTGGATCAGCGCAAAAAGATTTCCGGTCTCAGCAGCGAGCGCAGTGATATCATTCTGGCCGGCAGCAGCATTATCAGCTGCCTTTTGGAGGCCACCGGTGCCAAAAAGCTCATCACCTCCGGCTGCGGCCTGCGCGAAGGACTGTTCTTCGATTATTATTCCAAGGAAAACCACGTGCCCATTATAGCGAAGGATATCCTTAGAATGAGCAGGGAAAATGTGTTAAACTTATATGAACCCGACCAGCAGCATTCCAGACACATCACCCATTTGGTGTTATCAATGTTTGACGGTTGGAGTGAGCTGCACGGCTTACGCAAAAATTACCGCCGCCTGCTGGAAACCGCTGCGCTGCTGCATGACATCGGCATCACCATCAACTTCTACAGTCACGCACGTCACAGTGCCTATATGATTTTAAATGCCAAGCTCTTTGGTCTGACGCACAAAGAGCAGGTCATCACGGCAGCTATCGCCGGCTGGCATAACGGCGTTTCCAAAAACTATTTCAAGGACCGTTTCTACAAGGAACTGCTTAGCGACGCCAACTGGAAAACAATCAACAAGCTGGCACTGCTGCTGGCCTTAGCTGAAAGCCTCGATTATACGGAAACATCCCAGATTCATGTTATTGAACCGAGCATCAGCAAAAAGAATGCTACTTTAAAGCTATATGCTCAAGGTATTCCCAGTATTGAAATGCATCAGATTCAGGAGCATCTGTCATGGTTCAAAAAGACCTTCGGCGTAGAGCTGAAGGTGCAGCTGGCGACAGCAGCAGAAGAATAATGCAAAGCAGCCTCAGTATACGCTTGCGTATGCCAAGGCTGCTGTTTTTATTTTGCTCCGTATTTTTCTGTTTCTTCCTGAATGTAATGTGTTGTAAAAACAGGCATAAATCCGCCGCCTTCTTTTTTGACATACTCGCGCAAAATATTTTGCCAAGCACACTTAGCATATAGAAAACGAATGACATAAACAGTACTTTCATCTTCGTGCACGACATAAAACAGCAGATAATTTTTCACGGGCACGAAGCGGATTCCCCACGCACGCAAAAGCTCGTCATTGCATAAAGGATATTTTGTCGGAAAAGCAACAAGGCTATCTCCCTCGCCGAAAAAATTCTCTACCATACGATCTGACGCAGATACATTGCACAACTTGAGCTTTATATAACTAGCGACAGCATCTAAATCCGCCAATGCTTTTTGCGTATAAATTATCTTGTACGTCATCATATATTTGCCCCAGGATATTTCTTTCGGAACATCTCTTTAGCATCTTCTGCAGAAACTACTCTTCCAGCCTCAATATCATCTAAACCTTGTTTCAACGCACCATACAACTCAAAACGTGCTGTAAGCTGTTCATAAGCTTCTATACTCATTACCGCCAAATCTCCCTTGCCATTTTTGGTAATGAAAACAGGCTCATCATACTCATGGCAAAAAGAAGATATTTCGTTATAATTATTGCGCAGTTCCGCGCTTGAAGTAATTTTAGGCATTATCGCACCTCCTTGTATAGTAAAATTATAATTGAATTTATGTATATCGTCAAATTTTTGCAAGAAAAAAGTCTGCACATCAGCTGATATGCAGACTAATAATGATATTGGGAACTTTATTTAGGCATCAGCAAATTTTGCGCTACCTCTCTCAACTCATCTTAACCTTAACTTTTCCCTTTTGTCCCATCATTTCACAAAAAAGTTTGCACAAGCGACAACTAGCGCAAAAGCGGATACTATGTAAGCGTATTTAATTTTCTGATTTAATTTCTCAACAGTTTCCTTCTGCGCAGCAATTGTCGCTTTATAAGTAGCAGCAGATTCATCTATTTTTCCATTTAAATACAGCATCGTTCTGCTTTGCGCATCAATTTTCGTCTTATATTCTTCCACGTCAGCAACTGCTTTTTCGCTCAACTCCTTCTGCTGTTCAAATTCCAAATAAATTTCTGTAAATTTTTCCCGATACTTTTCAACTGTATCCTGTTGCTGTTCAAGTTCTAAATAAATTTCTGTAAATTTTTCCTGATACTTTTCAACTGTATCCTGTTGCTGTTCAAGTTCTAAATAAATTTCTGCAAATTCTTCCTCATACTTTTCAACCGTATCCTGAAGAGCCTTCATTGTGATATTTATCCGATCTTGTGCTAAACGTGCTTTTTCATAAGCAGCCAAAGCCTGCTGAGAAGATTCTTCCGCAGAAGCAACAGAAGCGCAGATACCTTGAATATACCCCTTATCCAAAGATTCAAAGGTATTATATATCGAAGCAAATTCCTTGATAATTTTTCTATCCACTTCATTACTATCACATAAAGCCTTTTGTAAATCCTGAATGAGAGAATTGAATTCCTTGCCCGTAACATTATGATCAAAGATGCAAAATCTCTTCTCCGCCACTGCGTTTAACTCTATCGGTCGAGGAAGGTTAGCAGAAAACTTCTTTATTTTTTCTTTGTTAAGCTCAAAGCTGCTACATTTTATGGGTAAATTAGGCATATTGTTAAGCCTCCAGTAATTTTTTTATTGCATTTAGTGAATCATTAAATTCTTGCTCTGCCTGGCTATCAGTTTCATCATTAAATATTTTTTTACTTCTTTCATGTATACCAGTAATTTTCTTCTTCAGCATATCAGCTGCCTCAGTATGACGCTCATTAATGGACTTTCTTGCTTGTTCCTTAGCCTGCGCAGTTTGCTTTTTTGCAAGCTCTATTTGCGTATTTTGTACAGCTAAAACTGCATTACCAGCGGCAATCATTCTTTTATCAGCTAATTCTCGCTGCTTGCTAGCAATAATCTTATCAATTAAATTCAACGCAATAGCACCAATAAGGCCACTAATCAAAGCGCCAAATAATAGCCCTAATAAACTAGCTAAACTTCCCAAGAGCGGAATGGGGTAAGCCAAAACAGGGAAAACCATTAATCCTTTCTCAATAGATTCACCTAAAAAAAGCGCACCGCCAGCAGCTATTCCAGCAATAATTATTTTCCCTACTTCCATCACCTTAACGCTAAAAGGCAGATTTTGATTTGCAGGTTCTCTAAAGAAATTGATTGCTTCTTTTATTGATTTATAACCCTGCTTTAAAAGCAGCCATGCTTTTTTTAGTATTTCCACTATTGGTCCGACGATAGCTGTAAAAATAGTTGTCGTTACAACACTTCCCGCGTCAAGCAAATACTGCCGTAAGTTTGCGAAAAATGCTTTTATGCTTGCTTTTAAAGATTCTATAAAAGTAGCAAAACTTTTTTTACTTGCTTTAAGCCATGCAGCCAGCTTTTGTATAATCTCCTTGATTAAGCCTGCTAACAAAGTCATAATAGCAGCACGCAACGCTGTGCCGCCAATACGAAAAGCTTCTTCTCTTTGCGATTGCTTGCCTAACTCTTGAGAGCGTTCTTCCCCTTTCTGCTTTAATTTATTGTATTCAGCGCGTGCCTCAGCATCTTTGGCGCGCAATTTTTGCTCCTCTTCTTGAGAGATAGAAAAAATTTCTCTCGGCTTTTGCCCTTTGCTATTCGGGTTATCTAACCAATCGGTCATGGATTTATCTCCCTTGGAGCGGTTTAGCCCTGCATCCATTTCGTTCAAATTAACCTGGCTATTAGCAAAAGCTATCTGTTCTTCTTTTGTAAGATGTGCGTTTGCTGCCGCATCGCGAATTATTTCTCCAGCAGATACAGTATGATCCATATCTGTGCCACGTTCAACAGAGCCACTGGGCCTTGCTGCATCAAAAGGCTGCCTTGCACCTTTAACTAAGGTTGCCTCCTGCTTGCCAGTTCTTGTTGTATGCGTTATTAACTTGCCATTTTCATTATGTTGAAAATTTGCTTGCCAATCTTTATAGCGTTTTTTGTAATCTATCTTAGCGTTATGCTTTGCAGCAAACTTTTTTCCTTTCGCAAAATTTTCAGTAGTTTGTATGTGTGCAGCATCACGCAAATCTAAAGTTAAGCCTCTATTTTCTCTTATAAAATCTTCGCCAGCAACAGCACCTACCTGGTTAAGGAATTGCTCCCACACAACATTCCCTACCGCTTCCGCTAAACTTTCAGGATTACTAATTTTATCTCTATCTTGAGTTGCTAATGCTAATTCTAAATTTTTTTCAATTAATTCCTGCTCTAACAAACGCTCTAATGCATCAAAATCAAAAGACTCCTCTATCAACTGTAATTGTTTCTTATGCTCAGACATTTCTATCCTTCTTCCTTATTGCAAGCACTGAATAGTAAACTTATTATGTTTTAATTATATATCTCGATTTATCATCAATTAAGATATATATTGATCTTTCATGTTTCATCAATATGAGTTGTACTTAAAAGGGTATGCACATCTCTCGATATGCATACCCACTATTATATTTTAAACTTTATTTTACCGCAGCCTTCAAAATACCGTGTACCATCAGCGCGGAATTATACAAATCCTCTTCCTTGATGTATTCGTCAACAGTATGCACATTAGCCATACCGGTCCCCAAAATTACGCTGGGCAATCCGTAAGCATTTAGGAAGTTGGCATCACTGCCGCCGCCGGTAACCGTAATATCCGGAGTAAAGCCATGCATTGCGCAGGCCTCCTTTGCCAGCGTTACAACATCGCTGTCCTCGGCAACAGCAAAGGAATCATACTTATTATCCACAAAGACTTCTGCCTTAGCGCCGTATTTTTCAGCACTTGTTGCAATAGTTTCTACGATTTCCTTGCAGATAGCCTCCAGCTTTTCCTTGTTACGGCTGCGCGCATCACCCTCAATGGTTACCAGGTCGGGCACAATATTGGTTGCCTTACCGCCGCCGATAATGCCGATATTGCAGGTAGTTTCCTCATCAATACGGCCATAGCGTTTAACATCGGCAAGAGCCTTGGCAGCAATCATAATGGAGTTAATGCCCTTTTCCGGCTCCAGTCCGCCATGCGCGGTTCTGCCGATAATATCGATTTTATGATACATGGCGTGTTTAAGTATTCCTTT
>OJMO01000998.1_pt1 | contig 18617 bp, 15 predicted proteins | sample 1597241 | NCBI WGS metagenome assembly OJMO01 (sample SAMEA2452129, study PRJEB22498) | human gut metagenome | biome: human feces; feature: human gut; material: feces | place: Australia | collected 2012 | reverse complement strand
TGCGAAGGTTCGGATTCCAGGCAGGCATGTCCTCTATGACGAAGATTTTTTTGAGCGCACCGATGTAACTCTGAACAGTCTTGTCTGCCAGCGTCTCATCATCATTTTCCATCATGTCTTGTCGTATGGCTCCGATACTGACTTGTCCACCTTGTGAACGGGCGTATGAACGCAGAAGGAGCTTGGTTCGTTCGCTGTTTCTGCTGATTTCATCTACCCTTGAAATATCAGTCTTAACCACTGCATCGTAATAGTCGTATGCCTGTCGCAAGGCAGCTCTTGTGTTCTTGGTTGTAGCACTGGGCCATCCTCCTCTGCAGACGAGAAAGGCGATATCTTCCAGTTTCAATTTGTTGAAACCTTCTTGGTTTACATTTCCTTTAAACAGTTCGCTGATACTTACTTCGCCTGTAGATTCTCCCGATTCCCATAATGACATAGGGCGCATGGTAATCCAAGCGAAACGTCCTGTACCCGTGTGATGTATTTTTTTAGATGATGTAGGCACGGCAGAACCAGTGAGGATAAACAAGCCTTCCTCACCTTGGTGGTCCACTTCAAATCGTATGGCATCCCAGATTTGCGGAATGATTTGCCATTCGTCAATGAGACGTGGCTTTTCTCCTTTTAGGAGCATTTTTATCTTTAAATTCGCCATTTCCAGATAGTTGTTTTGGTTGTCTGGGTCTGCCATGTATAGCACGCTTTTGGCCTTTTGTTCTGCTGTGGTTGTTTTTCCACACCATTTTGGGCCTTCTATCAATACAGCTCCAACTTCTTCTAATCTGTATTCCAATAGTTTATCTGCAATTCTTTTCTTGTATTCCTTCATGTCAAATCTCTTTTATTTCTGCTGCAAATATACGATGAAATCTTGGAATTACCAAATTTGGCTGCATATTTTTACCCAATTTGGCCGTGTTTTGTTACCCAATTTGGCTGTAATTTGTTACCTAATTTGGCGAAAAAAGACTGTCCTCATCTGTAAGGTTATATCAGATGAGGACAGTTACTGTTTTTTTATCGACATGAAATCAGTTTACGCATGCCTTTTCTCGTAGGCCAGGCTGTGGTCGTGCTTGTCGATGTCGTGTTTCGACTTGCTCTTGATAACCAGCCAAACACCTGAGAAGACGAGGAGGGCGGCAAGAGCCTGCGTGCCTTTGAAGACTGCCAGGCCTACGAGCACGCTGACAGAAACAGAGACCAAGGGCTGCACATAATTGTATACCGAAACCACTGTGGGTCGGAGTGTCTTCTGACCTATCATCATCAGGATGTAGCCCAGATAAGTGCCGAAGAAGATGACGTAGCCCGTTTCCCACCATGCCGATACTGGCACCTCAGCCCATGGGATGGAAGCCACATGAGAGGCGGAGAAAGGCAGGATCATGACCGATGCCCAGGTGAACATCCACTTGTTGATGGTGAAGAGCGAATACTTTCCCACCAAGGGCTTGAAGAGCGACAGATAGAGCGCAAACGACAGTTGTGCGGCCATGCAGAGTAAGTCGCCCCAGATGTTTCCCACCTTGGCATTTCCCGCCGTGGCACTTGTCATGATGATGAGCACGGCACCGCTGCAGCCTAAGAGTACGCCAGCCACCTTCTTCCAGGTGATGGGCTCGCGGAGGATGAGGAACGACAGAATCATGGCGAAGATAGGCATCGATGTAGTCATGATGCTCGAATTGCTGGGCGAGGTGATGCTCAGTCCGATGGTGTAGCAGCACTGGTTGAATACCAGTCCGAAGAGTCCTGCTCCAGCCAACTTGATGATGTCGGTTGTAGGGATGTGCTCCCTGCGGGTGAAGAGTGAAGTGAGCCAGAAGAGGATGGCTCCGCCCAGAACGCGGAAAGATACCATGTCGATGCCCTCGATGCCGTGTGTCATGGCATCCTTGCCTACAGGTGCCATCAGTCCCCAGAATGCGCCCGATCCAAAGAGACACAAGTGGGCTAAAAGTGGTTTGTTGTTACCCATTTTACCTTATTTAATATAAAAAATCGATGCAAAGGTACAAAATTTCGGTTAAAATGATTATATTTGCCCTAAGTTTTAGAGTTAAAGTAGATAAAAGTATAAACCTATGCAGAAATATGCCGATTATATCAAGCAGATAGAGATAGACTCTCTATGGAGTGGTACCAAGCACATACTTTGGAACCTCGACCGCAGGGTGAACATCCTGAGCGGTGTGAACGGAGTGGGAAAGAGCACCATTCTCAACAAGGTAGTGAAAGGCCTGAGTGCCGGGGGTGAGTTTCCAAGCCATCTGCTCAAGGGTGTTCATCTGAAGGTGGAGCCCGAGGAGGCTAAGTGGATTCGGTTTGACGTGATTCGTTCGGTCGACCGTCCGTTGCTCAACTCTGAGATGATCAGCAAGGTGGATCTTACGCTTGTCACCGAGCTCGACTGGCAGCTCTTCCAGTTGCAGCGCAAGTACCTCGACTATCAGGTGAACATCGGCAACCGTATCATTGCCGTGCTGCAGAGTGGCGAACCTGATGCTGCCCAGAAGGCTCAGGCGCTCAGCGAGCCCAAGAGGATGTTTCAGGACATCGTGGACGACCTGTTCCGCGAGACGGGCAAGACCATCATCCGCACTGCCAACGAGATCAAGTTCAACCAGATCGGCGAGGTGCTGCAGCCTTATCAGCTGTCGGCAGGCGAGAAGCAGATGCTTGCCATTCTGCTCACTGTGCTGGTGGAAGACAATCAGTCCTATGTGCTCTTCATGGACGAGCCTGAGATCAGTCTGCACTTTGAATGGCAGAAGCAGCTTATCTCCTTGGTGCTGAAGTTGAACCCCAACATTCAGATTATCATGACAACCCACAGTCCTGCTGTGGTCATGGACGGCTGGACCGACCGTGTGACTGAGGTGAACGACATAACGATTAAGTGATGTTTTAGTGTTTAATGTTTAGTGTTTAATTGTTCTGCTTATGGCTAAACGTTTAACCGATAATATCAATTCGCAATACTTCGAGGCCATCAACAAGATGACTCCGAAGAAAGCCCGGCGCAGAATAGTAGTCTACGTCGAGAGCTACGACGATGTGTTCTTCTGGCGCTCGGTGCTTGGCCGTTATGAGGACGACAAACTAACTTTCGATATCATGCTGCCTTCGCGCAATCAGCATCTCGACAGGGGCAAGAAGGCTGCCATCTCCAATATGCTCAAGGGCGTGGGCAGAGACATGATAGCCTGTGTGGATGCTGACTACGACTATATTCTGCAAGGCGCTACGGAGATGTCGAGACAGATGTTGGAGAATCCCTACATCTTTCATACTTATGCCTACGCGATAGAAAACTTCCAGTGTTATGCCAAGGGACTGCACGAGACCTGTGTGATGGTGACGCTCAACGACCATCGCTTTTTCAACTTTGAGCGCTTCCTGCAGTCTTATTCCCAAACCATCTGGCCTCTCTTTGTATGGCATGTTGTCTTTCTGCAGCGCCGCAAGATGACGATGCACTTCGATATGTGCGAGTTCAACAAGGTGGTGGTGCTTCCCTCAGTACGCATTCAGAATCCGAAGTGGGCGATAGAGTATCTGAGCAAGAAGGTGAGGGCGAAGATGTTCCAGTTGGAGCGCCGTTTTCCCAAACTCAAGGATGCCTTGCCTGAGACGGAGCGGATGTTGCGCGACTTGGGAATCAACGACAACAATACTTATCTTTACATCCAGGGGCATCATCTTTTCGACCTGGTAGTGAGTCCGGTGGTGCAGACGGTGTGCGACATTCTGCGCAATGAGCAGGAGAACGACATCCGCGACCGTGCTGTTCACAGCGAACAGGCACGCACCGAAATAGCTTGCTACGAGAACAGCCTCGGCAAGGTGAAGATGATGATGAAGAAGAATACCTACTATCAGTTTTCACCCGAATTTCAGAAGATCCTGGCCGATGTGGAAAGATACTTGGAAAAGGATTTTTAAAGGTAAAAAGGTAAAAGGGTAAAAAGGTAAAAAAGTGAAAGGGTAAAAAAGTAAAAGGGTAAAAAGGATTTTTAAAGGTAAAAAAGTAAATACTTTATCAGCAAGAAGGCTCTTTTTACTTTTTTACCTTTAGAAATCCTTTTTACCTTTAAAAATTATACGTAAGTTTCGAGGAACTTCAATGTTCCCTCTACCTTCAACGTCTGGGTGGAGGCTGGAACCACGATGCTTTCGCCGCCCTGCAGGGTGATGGTGTTGCCCTCGTTGTCGGTGATGGTGGCTTGGCCCTTCAGGCCGATGAGAATCACGAAACTGTCGAGCTCTGAGTAATCGAGTGTCATAGGTTCATCGAGATCGTAGACAGCGGTGCAAAAATAAGGGCAGCGCACGATGCTGACACCCTGATTCTTCACAGGTTTGTATTCCTGTCGATAATTGGACAGCACGGTGTAGTCGATGCACTCGGCAGCTTCCTTGGTGTGCAGCTGTCGGTAGTTGCCGTCCTTGTCCTTGCGCTTGAAGTCGTAGATGCGGTAAGTCACGTCGCTGGTTTGCTGTATCTCTGCCACGAAGCAACCCGTTCCGATGGCGTGTATTCTGCCTGCAGGGATAAAGAAGCAGTCGTCCTCCTTCACCTTGTATTGTGCCAGGGCGTCGGTGATGGTGTCGTTCTCCACCATCTTTTTGTACTCTTCGGGTGTGATCTTCATTTTCAGACCGTTGTATAGCTTGGCCTCGGGCTCGCATGGCAGGGCGTACCACATCTCTGTCTTTCCGCGCTCCTTGCCTTGCTTGTGCGCTATCTCGTCGTTGGGGTGCACCTGAATGGAGAGGTCGGTGTTGGCGTCGATAAACTTGATGAGCAGCGGAAACTCATTGCCGAATCGCTGATAGTTCTCCTTGCCTAAGAAGCTGTCTTTCAGTTCGGCGACTACCTCGTTGAGGCTTTTGCCTTTCATCTCGCCGTCAGCCACGATGCTCTCGTTGCCAGGCACACCAGAGATTTCCCAGCTCTCGCCTACTTTCTCCTGCTGCAGGTTGAGGTCTTTGAAGTTGATAATCTTGTTGCCACCCCAGATGGTGGACTTCAATAAGGGTTCAAATTTTAATGGTTTCATTGTGTTTATAATTTACAGTCAGATAGAATAAGTTTTTTACTCTTTTGCTTTTTTGGCTCAACACTTGTTATAGTTTAGTATTTATTATACAAATAACGAGCAGAGTACACTTATTATTTTATGTTATGTTGATTTTATTTTTCTATTTTTTATCCTTTACATGAAACACCTTATCAGCAAGGAGGCTCTTTTTACTTTTTTACCTTTTTACTTTTTTACCTTTTTCCTTCCCCCCCCCCTAATTCTCCTTCCAGAAGGCTGGTGTGAAGATCACGAGTACGGTAAAGATTTCCAGACGGCCGATGAGCATCATGAGTGAGCAGAACCACTTGGCCAGATCGGGCAGTTCGCTCCACGACATGGTGGGTCCAATCTCTGTTCCCAAGGTCGGTCCTACGTTTCCCACGCAACTCAGCGTGATGGTGATGGCATTGGTGTTGTCGATTCCCATCGCTATCATCGTGAACGAGATGATGACGCAGATGATGAGATAGATGGTGAGGAAAGCCAGCAGCGTGACGCGTTTCTGCATGGGCACGTTCACCCCGTCGATCTTGAGCGGCAGCACGGCGTTGGGGTGTAATATCTGTCGGAACTCATTCTTCACCATGCGCAACAGGATGACGCCACGGATGCATTTCAGTCCACCGCTCGTACTGCCCGAGCAGGCACCGATAAACATACACATCGACAGCACCACCCATGTGACGTGAGGCCAGAGTGCGGCATCGTCGTTGAAGAGACCTGTGGTCGTGATAAACGAAACCACCTGGAAGATGGCGCTGCGGAAGGCGTGCTCTATATCGTAGTTGCGCATCGCCATGAGCTCAACCATAATGAAGATGCTGAAGACCGTGACGAGGAAGATGTAGAATCGGAACTCGGAGTTGCGGAACAGTTCCTTGATCTTAAACTTGATGACGGCGGCATAGAGCAGTGTGAAGTTGACACCCGATAGGAAACAGAAGAACGTACAGATGTATTCGAGCGATGGCGAATGGAAGAACTCGGTACTGGTGTTGTGGGTGGAGAAGCCTCCCGTTGCCGTTGTCGTCATGGCATAGTTGAAACTGTCGAAAAGTCCCATTCCCGCCACATAATACGACAGAATGCAGGCGATGGTGAGCATGAGATAGATGCTCCAAATCCACTTTGCCGATGTGGAGATACGTGGATGCAACTTGGTCTTGATAGGGCCTGTGGCTTCGGCGGCAAACACCTTGGTCTGTCCGCCTACGAGCGATGGCAGCAGGGCGATGGTGAAGAACACGATACCCAGTCCGCCTATCCACTGTGTGAGTGATCGCCAGAACAGCAGTCCGTGCGGAAAGCACTCCACGTCGTCGAGTATGGTGGCTCCGGTGGTGGTGAATCCCGACATCGTCTCGAAGTAGGCATCGGTGAAGTGGTTGATGTAGCCGCTCACCATGAAGGGCAGCGTGCCGAAGAGGCTGAAGATAATCCACGATAGCGAGACAACGAGATAGGCGTCGCGTCGCGACATGGAGTTGTCGGCTCCGTGTCCTCGCCATTTCAGGATGAGTCCTCCGCCAATGGTGGTCAGCGTTGCCACGATGAAGGCAAAGATGTCTTCCTGCTGATAGTAGACAGCTACCAGCAGACTGAGCAGCAGCAGCGAAGCCTCAATGAAGAGCAGCTGCCCCAGAACCTTGTATATCAGTTTCCAGTTGATCATTCTTTTTGTTCAAGTTTTCTCAAGTGAGGGAAGTTTTAAGAAGTTAATGGAAGTTCCCATTACCTCCCATCATACAAAGTATTTTTCTATCTTCTTCATATTGATGTTGTGGCAGAATACCATGACCGAGTCGCCCGCTTCAATCTGCGTGTTGCCCGAAACGAGCATTCCCTCCTCGCCACGCACCAGTCCGCCGATGGTCACGCCGATGGGCATTCCCAGATCCTTGACAGGCTTCTTAGTTACCTTGGATCCTTCTTTGGCGATAAACTCCGCCACGTCGGCGTTGGCATTCATGAGGAATCTCACGTTCATCACGTCGGCGTCGAGCATCATCTGATAGATGTAGCTGGCGGCAATCACCTTCTTGTTGATGATGGTTCCGATGTCGAGGCTCTCAGCCATGCTCACGTAGTCGACGTTCTCTACGGCAGCCACGGTCTTTCTCACTCCCATGCGCTTGGCTGTGAGGCATGCCAGGATATTGGTCTCTGCGTTTCCCGTCAGCGCCACGAAAGCCTGCGTGCTGCGTATTCCCTCCTCGTTGAGCAGCGGGATGTCGCGTCCGTCGCCATGGATGACGAGTGTCTTGTTCTCGTCGAGTATTTCGTTGAGGTACTCACACCGTGCCTCGTCCTTCTCGATGATTTTGCACTCCATGTATTCGGGCATTTTCTTCACGGCTCTCACGGCCGTTCGTCCTCCGCCCATAATCATCACGTTCTTCACGTCCACATAGTGCTCCTTGCCCACTATCTTTCGGATGTAGGGAATATAGTTGCGAGTGGTCATGAAGTAAGCCAGGTCGTAGAGTTTCAGTTCGTCGTTACCGCCGGGGATGATGGTTTCGTCGCCTCGCTTGATGGCCACTACGTGGTAGGGGTCGTTGGGTCCGCTGATGTCCTTGAGCGGCTGGTTCAGTATCTCGCAGGTCTGTCGCAGCTTGATGCCGAGCATCACCAGGGCGCCGTCGTGCACGTCCCATCGCTGTCTCACCCAACTCATCTTCAGTCCGTTGTTAATGTCGACAGCGGCGAGCATCTCTGGATATATCAGCTTGCTGATGCCCAGTCCCTGGAAGAACTCCTGTGCCTGCGGATCCATGTATTCGGGATTGTCCACGCGTGCCACCGTTCGCTTGGCTCCCAGGTTTTTCGCCAGGATACTGGCAGTGATATTGGTGCTCTCCAATGGCGTGACAGCGATGAAGAGGTCGGCGTCAGCCGTTCCCGCATCTCGCAATATCTTCAGGCTTGTAGGCTTTCCCACCATGGTGAGCAGGTCGCAGTCGGAGCCGATGCTTGCCAGCCGCTCCTCGCTCTCGTCGATGAGTGTTATCTCCTCGTTGCTGCGTGACAGGAGTCTCGCCAGGTGCGTTCCGATGGCGTATGCGCCAGCAATGATGATTTTCATTCTTTTATAATAGCTTCTTTGATTGATTTCTTATCCATGTGCACGATTTCTCTGAGCTGTGCTATCGTGCCGTGTTCCACAAACTCGTCGGGCAGTCCCATGCGGATGACGTGAGGATGATAGTCGTGGTCGCTCATCCATTCCAGGACGGCAGAGCCGAAGCCGCCCATGCGCACGCCGTCCTCGATGGTTACGATGCGGTTGAATCTGCTTCCTATCTCGTGGAGCAGTTTCTCGTCGAGCGGTTTCAGGAATCGCATGTCGTAGTGGGCCACGCTCAGTCCCTCCGTTTCTTTCTCCACTTCGGCTATGGCCTCGGCAGCATCGTTTCCGATAGGTCCGAGGGTGAGCACAGCCACGTCGGTGCCTTCCTTCAGTTTTCTGCCCGTTCCGGTCACGATTTCCTGCATGGGGTTTCGCCAGTCGGTGAGCACACCGTTGCCTCTGGGGTAGCGTATCACGTAGCAACCGTGGTGGGGCAACTGGGCCGAGTACATCAGGTTGCGCAGCTCGTGCTCATTCATAGGCGATGCGATGGTGAGGTGGGGCACAGGCCGCAGCGCCGCCAGGTCGAATGCTCCGTGGTGTGTGGGTCCGTCCTCGCCCACGAGTCCAGCCCTGTCGAGACACAGCACCACGGGCAGACTGAGCAGCGCCATGTCGTGTATGATGTTGTCGTAAGCTCGCTGTGCGAACGAGCTGTATATGTTGCAGAACGGCATGAGTCCGTCCTTTGCCATTCCTGCCGAGAAGGTGACGGCGTGTCCTTCGGCTATGCCCACGTCGAACACTCTGTCGGGCATCTGCTTCATCATGATGCTCATGGAGCATCCGGTGGGCATGGCGGGCGTTACACCCACGATGTTGTGGTTCTGCCGTGCCAGTTCGAGCAGGGTGTTTCCGAAGACGTCCTGATATTTGGGCGGCTGGTTGCTGGTGTCGCTCACTAATCGCTCGCCCGTCTCGGGATCAAACTTTCCTGGTGCATGCCAGATGGTGGCGCTCTTCTCAGCAGGCTCGTAGCCCTTGCCCTTGATGGTGTGCAGGTGGAGCAACTTGGGGCCTTTCATGTCCTTGAGTTGTCGCAGCACGCGCACCACTTCGCGTATGTCGTGTCCGTCGAAGGGTCCGAAGTACCGTATGTTCATTCCCTCGAAGATGTTCTGCTGGTGGCTCAGTGCCGACTTCAGCGCGTTGTTCAGTCTCAGTATTCCCTTTCGCCTGTCATCGTTGAGGTAGCCTTTCGAGTGCAGCCATTGCGAAGCCTTGAACCTCAGTCGGTTGTAGGTATCGTTGGTGTCGAGGTTGAGCAGGTATTTCTCCATACCTCCCACGGCCCGGTCGATACTCATATCGTTGTCGTTGAGTATGATGAGCAGGTCGTTGGGCGTGCTCGATACGTTGTTGATTCCCTCGAAGGCGAGTCCTCCGCTCATGGCTCCGTCGCCTATCACTGCCACTACGTGCCTGTCGTTCTCCCCCTTCTGCTTGGCGGCCACAGCCATGCCGAGCGCCGCCGAAATCGAGTTGCTGGCGTGCCCGCAGGCAAAGGTGTCGTATTCGCTCTCTAAGGGAGTGGGGAAGGGGCGTATGCCGTGCAGCCTTCGGTTGGTGCAGAAGGCGTCGCGCCGCCCGGTCAGTATCTTGTGGCCATAGGCTTGATGCCCCACGTCCCACACGATGCGGTCGTAGGGTGTATTATATATATAATGTAGGGCTACGGTGATTTCGACGACACCCAGCGAGGAGGCGAAATGTCCGGGGTTGACCGCCACCTCTTCGATGATGTCCTCGCGCAGTTCCCTGCAGAGTTCCGGCAGCTCGTCGATGCTCAGCTTGCGCAGGTCTTCGGGATACTTGATGTTGCTTAAAAGGCTAAACTTCTCTTTGTCCATGTCTTCATCTCATGAATAACCATGCAAAGGTAGTATTTTTTTTTCAGTATGTGTCATTTTTGTCCGATTTATTTCTGTTTTCCCACATTTTCTTCGTATATTTGCATCCCGACAAATCAATAATATCACAACATAATGAGAAAAAACATCTTCCTTTTAGGAGCCTTGCTGGCCGTTTCAGCCGCCACGATGGCTCAGACCAAGCAGGGAGGCATTTCGGCGCAGATGCTCTCGCAGATCGAGAAAATGCAGAAGACATCGGCTGCCGACAAGGCGCTCTTCAATGCCATCGCTGCCAACAGTATCGACGACTTGGTGAAGAACCGTGCCAATGCCGGTCCTGTAGACACTCACTTCAGCGTGGAGACTCCCGCACAGCGCATCCACAACCAGAAGAGCTCTGGCCGTTGCTGGATGTTCAGCGGCATGAACGTGCTGCGTGCCAACTTCGCCAAGGCTCATGCCGACTCCCTGGCAGTGGAGTTCTCGCAGGACTATCTCTTCTTCTACGACCAGTTGGAGAAGGCCAACCTCATGCTTCAGGGCGTCATCGACCATGCACGCAAGTCCATCGAGGACCCTCAGGTGCAGTTCTTCTTTAAGAGTCCGCTCAACGACGGCGGAACCTTCTGCGGCGTAGCCGACCTGGCAGCCAAGTACGGACTGGTGCCTATGAGCGCGATGCCCGAGACCTATTCGAGCGAGAACACCAACAAGATGAGCCGTCTCGTGGCAAGCAAGCTGCGTGAGTACGGACTGGAGCTTCGTCGCATGGCTGCTGCAGGCAAGAACGCCAAGCAGATAGCGGCCCGCAAGACCGAGATGCTCGCCACCGTCTATCACATGCTATGCCTCACCCTGGGCGAGCCTGTCAAGGAGTTCAGCTACGCCTTCCGCAACAAGGACGGCAAGCAGATGGGCGAGGCGAAGACCTATACTCCCAAGAGTTTCTACGACGCTACCGTGGGCAAGGAACTCAACGGCACCTTTATCATGGTGATGAACGACCCACGCCGCCCCTACCACAAGACCTACGAGGTGGAGTACGACCGCCACACCTACGACGGCCACAACTGGAAGTATCTCAACCTGCCTATGGACGAGATCGCCAGCCTCGCCATCGCCTCGCTCAAGGACGGTCGCAAGATGTACTCCAGCTACGATGTGGGCAAGCAGTTCGACCGCAAGCGCGGTTATCTCGACCTCGACAACTATGATTATGCCTCGCTCTTCGGTACCACGTTCCCAATGAACAAGGCCGAGCGCATCAGCACCTTCGACAGCGGTTCTACCCACGCCATGACGCTCACCGCCGTCGACCTCGACGCCAATGGCAAGCCGCTGAAGTGGAAGGTGGAGAACAGCTGGGGCGCCGACAACGGACAGAAGGGCTGTCTCATCATGACCAACCGCTGGTTCAATGAGTACATGTTCCGCCTCGTGGTCGACAAGCAGTATGTTCCTGCCCAGCTCCTCAAGGAGTTCGACCAGAAGCCAGTGATGCTTACAGCCGACGATCCTCTCTTCCAGTTAGAAGACTAATCATCCCAATTTACTCAACTTTCGTACTTACGGAAGTTGAGTAAATTTTTTTTATCATCACTTTTATTCTTTTTTGAATAATTTTCGTACCTTTGCCCCAAAAATAGAGAATATCATGCAAGAAATGAAGACCCGCGAGCGCATCATCGCTCTTGTCAATAAGGAAGTAGTTCCCGCCATCGGCTGCACCGAACCGATGGCTGTGGCGTTGTGTACGGCCAAGGCAGCCACTCTGTTGGGCAAGCGTCCCGACAGCATCGAGGTGCTGCTCAGCCCCAATATGCTCAAGAATGCCATGGGTGTGGGCATTCCCGGCACCGGAATGATCGGCCTGCCCATCGCTGTAGCCTTGGGTGCCCTTATCGGCAAGCCCGAATATGAGCTCGAAGTGCTCAAAGACCTCACCCCCGAAGCTCTGCAGCAGGGCAAGCGCTACATCGAGGATGCCGACATTGACATCAAGCTGAAGCAGGGCATCGTCGAGAAACTCTACATCGAGGTTGTCTGTCATTCGGGTAAAGACCAGGCTGCCGCCATCATCGCGGGCAGCCACACCCGCTTTGTCTTTGCCGAGCGCAACGACGAGGTGGTGCTCGACGAGCGACAGCCCGGAGGCGCAGATGAGGACGATACCGACATACAACTTTCCATGCGCATGGTCTACGACTTCGCCATGACAGCTCCCCTCGACGAGATCAGCTTCATTCTGAAGACCAAGGAGTACAACATGCGGGCAGCCGAGCTCTCCATCAAGGGCAACTACGGCCATTGCTTAGGCAAGACCATGGACCGTCCCATGAGTCACGGTATCTTCGGCAACAGCATCTTCTCGCACATCATCTCGCGCACCGCATCGGCATGCGACGCCCGTATGGGAGGAGCCATGATTCCCGTGATGAGCAACAGCGGCAGCGGCAACCAGGGCATCTGTGCCACCAATCCTGTTGCCGTCTATGCCCTCGAGAACGAGAACACCGAGGAAGAACTCATCCGAGCCCTCATGCTCAGCCATCTCACCGCCATCTACATCAAGCAGAGCCTCGGCAAGCTGTCGGCGCTGTGCGGCTGCGTGGTGGCGTCCATAGGCAGCAGTTGCGGCATCACCTATCTCATGGGCGGTGACTATCAGCGCATCTGCAACTCGGTGAAGAATATGGTGGCCAACCTTACGGGCATGATCTGCGACGGAGCCAAGCCCAGTTGTTCGCTTAAGATCTCGTCGGGAGTCAGCACCGCTCTGCTCTCCTCGCTGCTCGCCATGGAGGGCCGTTGTGTCACTTCTGCCGAGGGCATCGTCGACGACGATGTAGACCGCTGCATCCACAACCTCACCTCCATCGGTGCCGATGCCATGCGTACCACCGACGACATGGTGCTCAACATCATGACTCATAAGTAACTCTTTAATAAAAAACTTATAAAAGCACTTCGATAATTCCCGAGCAATGAACAGATTTTTTTTGACTCTCCTTGTCCTGCTGGCAAGTCTCAGAATGATGTCGGCAGGGTGGCACGACGTGCCCCTGCAGTCGCAGATAACCCATGTGCAGCCCATGACGGGACTCGTGCTCTGGGAAGACCTTGCCCATCGCCTCTATACCACTTATGGGCAGAGCCATGCCATGGAGTTCGCCTATCTGCCTCCGTGCCGGGTGGTGACGGGATGCGATGATGACGGAACCGTACATTATGACTGGAGCTATCTCGAAACCCTGCTCGATGACATCAAGGGGCGCAGCCATCAGGCAGTGCTACGCTTCTTCTATGAGTATCCCGGCGAGACAATGGTCGACGGCAACGAAGGAACCACAGCCGTGCCAGCCTATATCAAGGCAAGGAGCGACTACCACGAAACCTTCAGCCATACTGGCGACGGGGCTTGCTACTATGCCGACTGGAGCAATGCCGAGCTGAAGCGTTTCACCAAGCAGTTTTATGCCGATTTCGCAGTCCGTTATGCCTCCGATCCCCGCATCGCCTTCATCGAGGTAGGTTTCGGTCATTGGTCGGAGTATCACATTTACGACGGCAGCAATACCAATATTCAGTTGGGCAAGAATTTCCCGACCAAGGAATACCAGAAGGAGTTCTTCCTCCACCTTGCCAGTGTGATGCCCATTCCTTGGGCCATCAGCATCGATGCTGCCAGCACCAAGTATGCCCCCTTCCGCAGCGATGCCGAGCTGAGGGCGTTGCGTTTCGGGCTGTTCGACGACTCGTTCATGCACCAGAACCATGAGCTGAGCTCCGGCGACGGCTACAACGAGCAGTGTTGGCTGAACATGGGCTTCGAAGAGCACTGGCAGACAGGAGTCTGCGGTGGCGAGGTGAGCTATTACACCAAGAACGACCAGCCTGGGTTCACCAATCCTGCTGGTATGTACGGGCACACTTGGGAGGAACAGGCTGCCAAATATCACATCACCTTTATGATAGCCAACAACAATCCGGGTGGCAAGAACGACTACAACAACCCCTCGCGCTTCAAGGAGTGCAGCATGGCTTCGGGCTATCATTTCGAGGTGACGAGATGTCAGACTGATGGCGCTCAGACATGCCTCACTGTGACCAATAAGGGTGTGGCTCCACTCTATCGTGACGCCTACTTTGCCATAGGCATGGTACGTTCAGGAGAGTCTCTTCGTGGATTGTTGCCTGGCGAGAGTCTCAAAGTCACGATTCCCGCCTCTTTGTCATCTGCCGCCGATGGCACACTTCTACATAAGCCCGTCATTGTGAGCGATTATATCCTCGATACACAGCAGATAGAATACGACTGTCGTCTCACGACGACATCCGTTTCTTCCCTCTCTGTTCCTGCCTCTTCCTCCTTGTCTTCCCGTTCGTCTTACAATCTCCGTGGGCAGTCTGTTCCTCGCTCCACGCGAGGCATCGTCATCAGCCGAGGCTGCAAGTTTGTCAATAAGTAGCTGCCTGTCTGTGGATTCCGCTTGGCATTGGGTTGCCTAACTCTCCCAAAGTCGAAAATGACTAATGACTAATGACTAAAAAAATAAGTTGCTCGCTTATATAAAGCTGATGTTTATACACCAAAATTCAAGGTTTGCGTATTCCACACATACACAGCAACTTACAGAACTGTTTCTTGTCATTTTTCGACCTATTTTGCTTAACAAGTCATCACGGATTTGAACAAACAGCCGAAAAATGTCGTATCTTTGCAGAAGAAAAGCAGCACTCGGCAATTTGAAAGCAAGCTTTCATTGCGCTCGTTTGCATTTTCTTTGCACCGTCAACCAATGAAAGTGCTCAGGGAGCCTCGCAGGAGGCATCTATTACGACCAAGGGCGGTCACAATAGACGACAGGCGCCGGTCATCTATTAAGACCCAAAAGGTGGCACTATCGGGCAGTTGACAAAGTATTAAACTATCATTTCAAAAACCTACAGAACTATGATTAATTACAGCATCGTAAAGCGCAGCGTGAACGCAAACCTCATCGAAATCAACCAGGCAAAGAAGGAGGGCAAGACTCCACAGCCAGCCGACCTCGCACTCGTGAAGACCGAGAAGCAGAACGCCTTCGCCGTCGCACAGTACACCGGAGTGATGAACATCGACAAGTTCGCCCGCCACATCTCAAGCCACGGCAGCGTGTACAGCAGGGCAGACATCGCAGCCATCCTCTACCTCACCGTCGACTGTATGCGAGAGCAGTTGCTTGAGGGCAAGAAGATCCGCCTTGGCGACCTCGGTGACTTCTCCGTTTCTCTCTCCAGCAAGGGTGTGGAGGACCCCAACGCCTTCAATGCTCAGAACATCACTGGTGTGAAGGTGATCTGGGAGCCGGGCGCAGAGTTCAAGTCTCTCCGTGACGACGCAGAGTTCAACCTCGTTGCATCCCGTGACGCACAGGCAGCCGTCATCAAGGCCATCAAGCAGGGCAAGGACAACGTCGACATCAGCAAGCCTGCCTCTCCTTCTACTGGCGGCACTACCGAAGGCGGCGGCTCTCAGACCGAAGGCGGCGGTACTGGTGACGGAGAATAATTTTTGACAAAGACAAAAATCTTCTTGACAAAACTTTGATAAATACTTAGATTGATGAAAACATTCTATGTCTCGCTCATTCTTTCCATCCTTCTTCTCGTAGGTGGATTTCTGAGCCCTCCATTAGGAATAATCGACAGCAGTGTCCTTTCCGCCGTAGGACTTCTCTTCGCATTCGTCACTCTTGCCCAGCTTCCCCAAATGCTTGCAGCCATTGCCCAGGTTCGCACCTTCCGTCTCACCAAGGGCGACTTGACAGCAGAGGTGACAAGCAACTCTGGTGAAACGTGATAGGAAAATCTAATACAATCAGGCTCGCTCCATAAGGGGTGAGCCTGAATTTTTATTGTGGTCATTTTCGGTCATGGTCATTTTGGTCAAACTCGACTTTTGATGACCTTTCGCAAAATTTAGTCATTAGTCATTAGTCATTTTCGACTTTAAAGAAATGTTACTCAACTTCCGTATATGAGTAAGGTGTTATAAAATAAAGAGGGTGTGTCACAGACTTATGACACACCCTCTTTTATGGTTCTTGTCGTGCAGATTATAATTCCCATTCGTAGGTGTCGTAAACCACGCCTCTTCCTCCGAAACCTTCTTTCTGATAGATGAGGCTGGCATTGAGCACCTTTCCTCCTTCTTCATTGGATGTTCCGAAATCGAAATAATCTAAATCCTTATACCTTATTTTAATGAGATCCTGAAACAATGCGTCGAGTGCATGCGACTGCTTTCCTTCTTTTGATGCGGAGATGTACTGCGTGTGGACCACTTTCCTGCTGATGTATAAAACGGTTCCGCCTAACATCTTGCCTGTTTCTGCTCGGGCAACATACAGCTTGATGTTGTCTGGGAAAGATGCTTTCAATCTGTTCATCTCTTGCAGGGTATGAACGGGATGGGCATGATAGGTGTTCATCAGGTTTTCGGTTAAGATGCTCCAGAAGGTTGCGTAATCCTCGCTTTCTTCTATGTGGATTCCCCTTTCCTGGGCTTTCCTTGCACCCGACTTCCTGATGTTGTACCATTTAGGCGGATGCTTCATGTCGATGACTGCCGCTATGTTCCTGGCGCAGATTTGCGCATGACATTCCTTGAAGAGGGCGTAGAGGTCTTCTTCGGCTGGCTGTTGTTGGTAAATCCAGGGAATAGGTTTGTAGATACATTTTCGGAAACCAGCCTGCTTCAGGTAGGTGTTGATGGCAACGAATACCTGACAGATGTCTTCTGCTGAGGCATGTTCGGTAGTGAGCAGTCCTGCATAGGTGATCCCCTGATGAGAAAAGAATGTATCTCCGGCTTCATTGGCGGGAAGCAGAGCGTAGAGCTTGCCGTTGCGGAATATCATGAGCGAATGGTCATGAAAGCGGTCGCTGTGATAGTCCATGTAGGAGCGGTTGAGAAGGAAGGTGGCATTGCGTGCCTGTTCTACATGAACATTCCAAACTTCCTTGTCTGCTTCGCTGTATCTCTTTATCTCAAACATGTTTCTTGAATGTTTTGTTCTCTGTAGTTGAGTGGGAAGGACTGTTTTTCGTATTGATGAATCTGAGGTATTCATCGTATTCGCGAATGTAGTCTTCCTCTTCAAACTTGTGGGAGGCAAGTACCAGGCAAAGGGAGCCGGAAGAGAAATCATCCAGTGTCCGCCAGATATTGACATCTACGAACAGGCCTTCCCAAGGATGGTTGAGATGATAGGTCTTCTTTTGCTCTCCGTCATCGAGCGTGACGGAGAAGGAACCGTTGGCTGCAATGATGAATTCCTGACATTCCTTGTGGGCATGGCCCCCACGGCTTTCTCCGCCCGGAACGTCGTAGGTCCAGTAGGCACGGGCAATGGCAAAGGGAATGTTTGTCTCTCCCTCTGCCACTGTCAGGTTGCCTCTTGGGTCGAATATCTTGGGTAATGTGATGATTCTTCCTAATTCTTTCATGTCTTATTTCTTCATGTATGGGTCTGTGCCGAGTACGGTCTTAGCCAGACGTTTTGCCTTGTCGCGCAGGGTATTCAGGTCGTCGCCCTTCTCGCCATAGCAGAGAACGACTCCCATGCGGCGGCCTACGTGAGCCTCTGGCTTGCCGAAGATGCGGATGCGGGTGTGGTCTTCCTTCAGGGCATCTATGAGGTTGTAGTGCAATGGCTCGGTGCTCTCTTCGGGTGAGAGGATGACGGCTGAACAGCCGATGTGCTCGAGATGGATGCCGGCGATAGGCAAGCCCATGACGGCACGGAAGTGAAGCTCGAACTCGCTCAGGTTGGTGGTATGACCCAGGGTTACCATACCCGTATCGTGTGGACGTGGACTCAACTCTGAGAAGATGACTTCGCCCTGCTTGCTCAGGAAGAACTCTACGCCCCAAAGTCCGGCACCGGTAAGGGCCTTGGTGACTTCGGCTGCTATGTGCTGGGCCTTCTTCAGGGCTTCCTCCGGAAGCTGGAAAGGTTGCCAACTCTCACGATAATCGCCGCCTTTCTGTACGTGGCCGATAGGTGGGCAGAAGAGGGTAGGGCCGTCTTTCTGTGTGACGGTGAGGAGCGTGAACTCTGAATCGAAGTCGATGAATTCTTCGATGATCACTTCCTTGACGTCGCCACGGCCTTCCTCCATGGCTTCCTTGTATGCTTCTACCAGCTCGTCGTCGTTGTGAACATAGCTTTGTCCGTGACCGCTGGAACTCATCAGTGGCTTCACTACGCATGGGAAGCCGATCTCGTCGGCTGCGTTCTTAAACTCCTCGAAGGTCTTGGCATAGAAATACTTGGCTGTGCGCAGTCCCAGTTCCTTGGCTGCCAGGTCGCGGATGGCACGGCGGTTCATGGTGTAGTTGACGGCGCGTGCTGAAGGCACAACCTGAATGCCCTCTTTCTCGAAGTCGAAGAGTCGCTCGGTGCGGATGGCTTCAATCTCGGGCACGATGATGTCTGGACGATGTTTCTCTACCACTGCGGTCAATGCGTCGCCATCGAGCATCGAGAACACTTC
>OJMO01000991.1_pt1 | contig 18690 bp, 19 predicted proteins | sample 1597241 | NCBI WGS metagenome assembly OJMO01 (sample SAMEA2452129, study PRJEB22498) | human gut metagenome | biome: human feces; feature: human gut; material: feces | place: Australia | collected 2012 | reverse complement strand
TTGCTGAATGGAGAAGAGAAGAATACTTTAAAAAAAGAATAAAACAAAATAAATGCATAATAGATTCTAAAAAGCAATGTGATATTTGTAAGTATAGAGAAGCTTGCGAAGATAAAAGAAATGTTTAATAGAGTGAAACAAAACACTATAAAATAGGAGGGAGAAACAATGGCGGAGAAACATGCAGGTGGACGACCACCAAAGTACAATAATGCAGAAGAAATGCAATTAAAAATAGACAAATATTTTTTAGATTGTGATAACAATAACGAACCTTATACGGTGACAGGATTAGCATTAGCATTAGATATGAGCAGACAAGATTTAATAAATTATAGTAATAAAGAAGAGTTTTTTGACACAATAAAAAAAGCAAAATTAAAAGTTGAGAATTATTTGGAAAAAAGATTAATAAAAGATTCGAGTTGTACTGGAATCATTTTTAATCTAAAAAATAACTATGGATGGAAAGATAAACAAGAAAATATAAATGTCGGGGTGAGTTATGAAGATTATATAAAAAGAGTTGAAGATGAAGAAGAATATTAACACGAAAAAATATATAGAAGAGTATGTAAAAATAAGAGATAAAAATAGCAAAATTATACCTCTAATATTAAATGAACCCCAATTAAAATACTATAACGTTATCAAAAGTTTGAAAAAACAGAATAAGCCTGTTAGAATAATTATTTTAAAAGCAAGACAAATGGGATTTAGCACAGAAACGGAAGGTATTTTTTTTAAAGAAACTGTTACTAAACCTAATGTCAATACAGCAATAGTAGCTCATAAAGAAGATAGCACAACAAACTTATTTAACATGAGTAAATTGATGTATAATGAACTACCAAACGAAATTAAGCCAGAGAAAAAAAGTAGCAATGCAAAAGAACTAGTTTTTAATAATAAAGAGGGGACAGGGTTAAACAGTAAAATAAAATGTATGACAGCTGGAGGAGAGGGTGTTGGTAGGTCGGACACAATAAATAATTTACACTTATCTGAGCTAGCTTTCTGGCAAGGCGATAAGAAAACAACCATGCTTGGTTTATTACAAGCAGTACCAAATAATCCAAATACAATGATTGTTATAGAATCAACTGCAAATGGATATGAATATTTTAAAGAAATGTGGGATAAAGCAGTAGATGGCAAAAGCGACTTTGTTCCTTTATTTGTAGGATGGAATGAATTGCAAGAATATCAGATGCCTTATACAGATTTTGAACTGACAAAAGAAGAAAAACAATTGCAAAAACTTTATGGATTGACATTGGAGCAATTAACATGGAGAAGATGGTGTATAGCTAACAACTGCGGTGGAGATGAAGAACAATTCAAACAAGAGTATCCTATAAATCCTGAAGAAGCTTTTATTAGTACTGGTAAATGTTATTTTGATAAGCAAAACATTATAAATAGAATTCAAGAATTAACAGAAATAAAATACAAACAAGGATATTTTAAATATGACTATGATGGACTTAAAATAAGCAATATTGAATGGATAGATGATAAAGAGGGAGCTATAAAGATATATGAAGGACCACAAAAAAATAAGCCTTATGTACTCAGTGGAGATACATCAGGAGAAGGATCAGATTATTTTATTGGACAAGTATTAGACAATATTACAGGCAAACAAATAGCAGTATTAAGACAAGAATATGATGAAATAACATATACAAGACAAATGTACTGCTTAGGTAAATATTATAATGAGGCTCTTATAGGTATTGAAGCGAATTATACTACATATCCAATACAAGAGTTAGAAAGATTGAAATATCCTAAACAATTTGTAAGAAAAAAAGAAGATAAATATACTCAAAGCATGGAGAAGTCTTTTGGATTTAAAACAACTGTAATAACAAGACCATTAATATTAGCACAACTTCAAACAATAGTAAAAGAATCAATAAATTTAATTAATGATATAGATACATTAAAAGAAATGTTGGTTTTTATAAAAAATGAAAAAGGAAGACCAGAAGCGCAACAAGGTTATCACGATGATTTAGTAATGGCACTTGCTATAGCTTATTATATAAGACCACAACAAAGTTTTAAATTAATTGAAAATAAAGATATTAATGAAATTGCTGAGAAGCTTAAAAGTGAATTTAAGTTCAATACAAATAAAACAAAGAAAGGAGATTATGGAAGTAAAATCTCTATTATTTAGGAGGTAATTATGAAGAAAAAAGTATTAAGAGAAAAATTAAAAGCAGAAGCGGAGTCTACTGTAAAGAAGACTGCCAAGAAGAGTACAACCAAAAAGAAAAAAGGAGAATAGTTTAATGAATTTTATAGAAGTAGTTTGCTTGATATTTATTGTTCAAATATCAAGTTTTTTTATGTTTATTCTAGGAAGTGAATATAAAGAAAATGGTGCTAAAATAAAAAATCCTATAGAAGAAGTTAAATCAGAAATACATAACAAAAAAGTAAAAAAAGAAACAAATAAAAGCATAGAAACAATGAATACAATACTTCAAAATATAGATTCTTATGATGGAACAAATAGAAATCAAAAGGAAGTGAAATAGTTGAAGAGAGATGAAATAAAAGTTACTGATGTTTGGAATGAATATAAAAGAGGCGTAAATTATAATCAATCTAGAAACCTATATAAAGAAACAGAACAATGCTTTAATTTTTACCACGGAAATCAATGGGAAGGACTTCAAAGCGGAAATGTGCAACCTATTGTTTATAATGTTATTAAGCCAACAGTAAAATATAAATTAGGATATTTAAAAACAAATGATTATCAGATTGTTTTTAATCCTAACGAATGGGAAACTTTTGAGCAAATGGATTCAATTGAGAAAGTGTGCAAGATGCTTAATTCATATGCAAATAGAATTTGGGAGAAAGAAAAGGTAAAATCAAAAATAGATGAATCTTCAAAGGATAGCTGTATTTGTGGTGAGGGAATTGTACATTGTTATGAAGAAGATGGAAATATTAGATGCGAAGTTATAGACAAACAAAATATTTATTATGGAAATGAAAATGAAGATAGTATACAAGACCAGCCATATGTAATTATCAGTTACCGTAGACCAGTTGAAGAAGTAAAAAAAGAAGCAGAACAAAATGGTGTTTCGAAAGAGTTAATTGAACTTATATCTGAAGACCAACAAACACAAGAACAATCTAATCCTAGTTTAAGAAATGAGGAATTAACACCAATGTGTATAGTATTAACTAAGTACTATAAACAGAATGGTGTTATTTTTGTGGAAAAATCTACCCAATCAGTTAAGATAATGACAAAACAATCAACAGGATTGACACTTTATCCTGTTGCTCATATGTTGTGGGAAAATGTTAAAGGAAGTGCAAGAGGGCTAGGCGAAGTAAAATATATGATACCTAACCAAATTGAACTTAATAAAACAGCAACAAGAAGAGCTATAGCTGTTATGATGGCTGCATATCCAAAATTAGTTGCTAACACTTCATATATAACAGATTCCTCAGCACTTGAAAAGGTTGGAACAACTATTGAAGTAGACAAAATTTCGGCAGACGATGTAAATAAGATTGTTTCATATTTAAGGCCAACAAGTATGTCAAGCGATGCATATAATTTACAAGAAGATTTAATAAATAAAACTCAAGACTTAGCTGGAGCAGGAGATACGGCAAATGGAAATGTAGACCCAGAACAAGCCTCTGGAACAGCTATATTAGCAGTTCAGAAAGCTTCTCAACAACCTCTTAATGAACAATTGGATGTCTATAAGCAATTTATAGAAGATATTGCAATGATTTGGTTCGAAATGATTAAAACTTATAATACTGATGGAATAACTGTAATAGATGAACAGACAGATGTTGCGTCTAAACAAACAATAGAAATACCTGTTAAGATAACAGCAGAAGAGTTAGAAGAATTAAAAATACATATAAAAATAGATATAACGCCTAAAAGTGCATATGACAAGTATGCACAAGAAAGGTCTTTAGAAAATTTACTTAGTTCAGGGCATATAACATTTAAAGAATATGTAAGTATGTTAGATGATGACAGTACAATGCCTAAGACTAAATTAGAGAAATTAATGAAGCAAAGAGAAGACGAAGAAAGAGCCATGATGGAAATGCAGAAACAAGCTAATGCTATTAATAGTGCTATGGAACAAGTAATGACTGGAGAAGAGGAAAAATATGGAGGTGTTCAAAATGAAATGTCCACAGTGCAAAATAGTAGAAATGCAAGTACAACAAGTAAAGAACAACAAGCAAACACACAAATGTAAAAAGTGTGGAAAAGAAATAATTACAGATATTGAGGAGAGTAAATAAACTCTCCTTTTTATATGCTCCAAAACATGTGCAAGAGGGTAAAAGGCTATCAAGGAATTAGTCGACGGACTTTAAATGGGAGGTAGAAGATGGAAGATAACATCGAAAATAACGAAGAATTTGAAGTTGAATTAGATACAACAAATTCTGATGAACAACAAGTTGAAACAGAAGAATTGCAACAAGAAGATACACAAACTATCGAAGAAGCGGTAGAAAAAGTTCCTACAGAAGAAGAAATTCAATCAAGAATTGATAAAGCTGTAGAAACAAGACTTAAGAGAGAAAGAAGAGAGAATGAGAGAAAAAACAAATCTCTTTATCAAATCGAGGATGCTCTTAAGAAAGGTTTAGGAGTAGAAGATAGAGCTGAAATATTAAATAAATTAAATGAATTTTATGAAATACCAGCAACTAATACTCTAAATGTAAAAGACGAAGAATTTTTGGGCAAAGCATATGCACAGGAAATTATTGATGAGGGAGATATTCAAGAAATTGAAGATGAAGCAAATAGACTTGCTTCTATTCCAAGAGATAAGAGAAGTGCAAGAGAGAATGCAATGTTCAATACTTTGTGTAAGAAGCTTGTATCTAACAAGCAAGAGAATGAATTAAAAAATAATGGCATTGGCTTAGAGATATTATCGGACAAGCAATTTAATTCATTTAGAGGTAAATTAAATAGCGATGTTTCAATACTTGAAGCAGTTGATATGTTTAATAGATTAAAACAAACTGAACAAGAAAAGAAGAAAGAAAAACCAGCAAGTCCTGGAAGTGCTAAATCTAAAGGTACTACTGCAGATAGCACAGTAAAAGAATTTTATACTTTTGAAGAAGCTAAACAATTTACAAGAGATGAGTTGAATAGAAGACCGAAATTATTTGAAGCCATAAAAAAGTCAATGCCTAAATGGTAAGGAGTGATTATTTATGGCAGTAACAAAATTCATACAAGAAATATGGAGTAAAAATATCCAAGATGATTTGGAATTAAAATGTAAATTAGTAGATAATTGTACTAAAGAATATGAGGGAGATTGCGAATATGCTAAAACTGTTAGAATATTAGGTGTTGGAGACCCAACAGTTGATGATTATACAGGAGAAGATATAACAATAGAGAAAATGTCTGATAAAGACCAATTATTGACAATAGATCAAGCTAAGTATTTTGCTTTTGAAGTTGCAGACGTTGATAAAGCACAATCTGTGCCAGGTTTACCTGAAAAATATCAAAAGAAAGCTGTACACAAGTTAGCCGTTGCTAGAGATACATATATAGCGAACTTAATAAAAGGAGCTAAAAATGCTACTACTGCAACAGCTAAAACTCAAGCTGCAGTCAAAACAGCTATAGATGATGCTATTGTAAAACTTAGAGAAAGAAACTTTGATGGTGGAGATGGAGTAGTTGAAATTACACCTGCTGTATATAATGTGTTTAAAAATAACTTAATTGAATTAGACACAAATAACTCTGAATTAATTTCAAAAGGTGTTGTTGGAATGTATGATAATTTCAAAGTTATAATGTCAAATAATATGGCAAAAGATGAAACACATGTATATTGTGATGTAAGAAGCAAAACAGCTATTGCTTTTGCAGGTCAAATTAATAAAGTTGAAGCTGGTAGAATGGAAAAAAGATTCAGTGATTATGTTAGAGGATTAGATACTTATGGAGCTAAAATAATTGCCGAAGATGAAATTCAAGTTGTAAAAATACCAGTTTAAGATTTGAGAGGGGAAACCCTCTCTATATATTTATATATGAGTATGGTGTAAGTAGCATAAAAGGTATTAGTTCAAATCTAATTACTCATAAGAAAGAGGTATAAAAATGGAAGAATTAGAAAAATTTTATATAAATCCTGACATTACAGCTTATTTAGGAATTAGGGTGAAAAAAAATACAAGCAAAAAATTTGAAAATGAAGATAAAACAATAAAACAGGAATTGAAAAATTTAGTACTAACTACAAAAATAAAAAGAAGCGGAGAAAATTTTGAAACAGAATCTCTTGTGAAAAATAATTTACAAGAAGGAGAAATATTATTGTTTAGTAACACAAAAGGGTATCAAGTGCCTGGAATATCAATGTCTACAGCTAAACAAATTAAAGAAGATTTTGAAAACATGATTTAGGAGGTAGCAAATGACTCTTGAAGAAAATAAAAAAATTACTTTGGGTTTAATTGAAGAATATTCAAAAGATAATCAAAATTTAACAGAAGATGAAGATATATATAATAGAATTAATCTTTTGTATTCAACTGCATATCAAGAATTGAGTCAGAATAAAAAAATAACAAAGACAAGAACATTAAGAGAAGAAATAGATTTAGTAGAAGATGGATATGATGTATATTCTTTGCCAAGTAATTTATATCAAGTAAATAATGTGTATGCATTAGATGAAAATAATAATCCTAAAACAGCAGATTACTATTATATTGGAAATAAGATATATATAAGTAAGAAAACACCGTATAAATACATTTTAGAGTATTCTGCATATCCACAAGTAATAACAGAAGAAACTGAAAATGATTTTCAATTAGAAATAGACCAAGATGTTCAATTAATTCTACCATATGCGGTGGCGAATGATATATTAAAAACAGACCCATCTAGCGATTATTCGGCTTTTTATGCAGAATATAAGAGAAAATTGGAAGCTTTGGATTCACGTACTAGAAATGCTACAGTGAAGTTTAAAGAGGGAGTGTTGTAATATGGCTACAGCAATAAAGAGGAATTATGCTAATTTTAAGGGTGTAGATTTTGCAAATGAACCAAGTTTAGTTAATTTATCGAGAAGTCCTGATGCTCTTAATGTGTGGAAAGATTATAATTCAACACAGGGAAGTTGTATTGAAACTAGACCAGGATATAGAAAGATTGCTAAATACAGTAATAATATAAATGGTATTTATATGTATAAGGAAAAGGCACTTGTTCACGCTGGAAATATCTTATATTTATGGGATAACTTTCCTGGCGAACCAGATGAATTAAAAGTATTAAATGATAATATGAATAATGCTAGAAGCAATTTTATTATTTTTAATGATAAAGTATATATATTAGATGGAAAACATTACTTGTGTTTTGATGGAGAAACTGCTAAAGAAGCAAATGAGTTAGATACATATATTCCTACAACGACTATAAATAGATATCCTAGCGGTGGAGGGGAAATGTATCAAGATGTTAATTGTCTAACTCCTTATAGAAAAAATAGTTTTTTATCTGATGGAAAGAGCACAGAGTATTATTTAGATACTACAAGTATAGCAGATGTAGTAAAAGTGACCATAGATGATGTAGAGACAACAGATTTTACAGTTAATAAAGCTGTAGGAATGATTAAGTTTACAACTCCGCCAAAAGAACCAGACCAAGATGGGGCTGATAATGTTGTTGTGACATTTAAGAAAAATGTTGAGGGATATTACAACAGAATTGCTAATTGTACAATAATAACTGTTTTTGATAACAGAATATTTTATAGTGGGAACAATGATTATCCAAACGCTATTTTTCATTGTGCATTGAATAATCCTCTGTACGTAGAAGATTTAGCTTATTATGAAGATGGAACAAGTGAAAGTGCAGTTAAAAAAATGGTTGTAGGAAATAATGTTTTATGGGTTCTAAAGGAAAATAGTCAACAAAAAGATACTATTTTTTATCATACTGCAACTACAGATAGCACTGGAAAAGTATATCCAAACTTTCAAGGCAATATAAGTTTAGGTTGTTATGCTGATGCAATTAACTATAAAGATGATATTGTATTTTTAAGTAGAAATGGTTTAGAGGGAATATCTAGCACAGAAATAACTAGCAGACAGTTATTAAATCATAGAAGTAGCTTAGTTGATAATAGGTTGATAAATGAGAATAATTTTAGTTTGTCTCAGATGACAGAATGGAAAGGTTATTTAGTAATACTAGCTGGAGAATCTATATATTTAGCAGATATGAGACAAATGTTTCAAGGTGTAAATGGCTATGAGTATGAATGGTATTTATGGAATATATCTAGTGCAAAGCCAGTAATAATAAAAGAATATAAAGATAAATTATATATAGGGTCAAAAGATGGCTCTATTTTTGTTTTTGAGGGGACAAATGATAATGGAGATGCAATAAATAGTTATTGGACTATGCCAATGGATAATTTTGGTTATGGAAATATGACTAAAACAACCAACAAAAGGGGAGGAATAGCAAAAATAAAAACTATCCCAAATGGAATGGTGAAAGTTTCTGAAATTACTAACAAAGATTTAAACGGAAAATTTATAAAAGAATATAGTACAACAGGATTTGACTTTAATAATATAGATTTTTCAAACTTTACATTTAATACGGGAGTTAATTCATATATAGTATACAAGATAAAGGAAAAGAAATTTACAGAACTTTCATTAAAATTCTATTCAGATGAATTAGATAAGCCTTTTGGAATATACAGTGCAATATTAGAAGCTTTTGTTGGAGGATATGTCAAAAAATAGGAGGTATATATGATTTTAACAAAGTTAAATGAAAATTTAAATAATATTAGCAATCTTCCAGATAAACCATCAATGCAAGCTGATGATTTGAAAGCTGCTTTTGATAAAGCAGGAAATACAATAAAAAGCTATATTAATGAAACTTTAACAGAAGAAGTTCAAACTTTAAATAAAAACACAAAAAATGAAGTAATTCAATATGTAGATGAGCAAATGCTTAAGTATGATGAAATTGAAACATGGTAGAAAGTAGGTGAAATAATTGGCATCACAAACAGGTTATGAAGATATAGATAAATTAATAAACAGTCAAGAATCAATGATTGACGATACAATTGAGAAACAAAACAAGATAACAGACCAGCAAACAGCTTTAAATGTTGCCCAAATGGAGAGACAGAAAGAAGAATATGATAGAGATGCAACAAAAGCAAACAAAGGAGCTTATGTTGAATATAGAAAAGCATCTAATCCTTATGGAGAAAATGCTGAGAATTTAGCATCAAAAGGGTTAGCTAATAGTGGATATGCAGAAACAACACAAGCTAACTTGTATAACACTTATCAAAAAAGTGTAAGTGAAACATTAATAAATTCAAGTAAATTAAAAGCAGATGTAGACAATCAAATAAATGATGCTATAGCTCAAAGAGATATAACCAAAGCACAAAATGCATTAGAACTATATCAACAAAAAATGCAATTATTAACGCAGGCTTATGAATACAAAACAAATAGAGACCAGTTCGAATACCAAAAAACTCAAGATGCACTTACACAGTCTAATTGGGAAAAAGAATTTGCTTATCAACAAAATAGAGATGCTGTATCTGATAATCAATGGCAAAGAGAATTTGATTATCAAAAAGAAAGAGATGCAGTGGCAGATAGTCAATGGTTAAAAGAGTATAACTTATCTGCAAGGAGGTCTTCCTAGCGGGACAAAGTCTAGTAGTAAAAAGAAATCTTCAAAAAGCATTAATGTTAATACAACTAATGCATCTGATAATAATACACAAAAATATACTAAAGAGCAAGTATTTGCGAATGCTAGTCCGATGCAAGGTGTTAATGCAGATGGTTCGCCATATCTTAAAGTATATGACAAATTATCTAAAAAAACATTCAACTCTATGTCTGAATTATTAAAATATTATGATATTTAGGAGGAAAAAATATGGCAAAGAAAATATGGGAACAACTTCAAGAGCAAGAACAACAATATTTTGAACAAGCTAAGCAAACGAAACAAGAAACACAAGAAAAGTTTGAAAAGATAGCTTCAAAAAATGATGAGACTGAAACTTTTGCAATAAATAGAAATAATAGTAATAATGTAAGTATATGGGATAGAGTCAAATATGTAGCTAAAAGATTTGGAAATGAAACTCTAGGAGGAGTTACAAGTATTGGAGAAGCTGAAACACAAACAATAGCTAATAACTTGCAAAGAGGTAGAAACAAGAAAATCTCAAAAAATATAACAAACAATGTTGAAAATTTGTTTAATATAGCAAATCCATTAGGAAATATGAATAGATTGTTTAAAAATAATTTAAAAGATAGTATCGAAAATATTACAGACAAAAATAAAACGTTCAAAGAAAAAGTTGTGGCTCAAGGTTTAAATTCAGTTTCTAATGCTCAAAGTGTGTTACCTGTAAAAAATGCACTTGATGATTCAACACAATTATTAGGAAAAATATTACCAGAACAAGCTAGCGAAAAGGTACTAAAGGCAGGAGATAAAATATCAGAGCCATATTATAAAAATAATGAAAAACTAAATGAAGAAGCACAAAAATATGGAACTGGAACTAATTTGGCTGGAGAAGTTCTTGGTTCTGTAGGTAGAATGGTTCCATCTATAGCAGGAACTGCAATAACAAAAAATCCTAATGTTGGATTAGCATTAATGGGAACAGGAACTAAAGGAAGTGCTACAAAAGAGGCTTTAAATAAAGGAGAAAGCCTAAATGAAGCGGTAAAAATTGGTGATACACAAAGAGCAATAGAAATAGGCACAGAGATGATTTCAGGAGGACTTAATATCTTTGGGAAAGGTGCATTAGATGATATAGTAGAAAAAGGTATTTCAACTAAGGTAAAATCTAATGTCGGAAAATTTCTAGCTAAACAAGGCTATAATCTAGGTGGAGAAGTTCTTGAAGAAACTATATCTGATGTATTAGATACTTTTATAAAGCAAGGAACTACAGATAAGAATGCAACATATAGTTTAAAAGATTTTGGAGATACAGCTGTAACAACAATGCTTTCAACTTTAGTTTTAAATACTCTAACTGGTGGATTGGCTGGAGATATAAAAACAATAAAAAATGAAAACAAAGCTAATCAAAATGCACAAAATTGGGTTAGCAAAGCACAAGAAATAGTAAATCAAACAGAAGAACAAAAAAATTCATTAAATAATATTCAAGACAGAATTGATAATGCAAATATTGATACAACTGAAAAAGTAAAATTAAAAGAATCATTAGAAAATTATACAAAAAACAATGAAGTAACCAATAATGATATGCAAGCTATAGAAACAACAATAGAAGCACTAGAAAATAAATCAGGAACAACAAATAACAAAATTATTTCACCAGAACAGCAAATTAATCAAACAGAAAACAAAGTTGCTCAAAATGAAAATATGAATAACGAACAAATAGCTAAAAACATTATTAATTCAAGTTATTTAAGTAATAATATAAAACAAAATTTACTAAATGAAATAAACGGATTAGATATAAATAATGAGGGCTTAGAACAGATAAAACAAATAGTGAAGGATAATTCTAATTTAAAAAGCGATTCATCATATAAAACAGATAATGACAGAAAAAGAACATATATGAAATATAAAAATGATACATCGGAATATGATACTAAAGCATTAGACTTAGCATTAGACGCTGTAGAGGAGAATAGAAATGGTAAAAGAACAGTAAAGCAGTGGTTAGAAGTAGCAGACAAATTAGGAAGTCAGCTAGCAGAGAAAAACAATGATGAGATAGAAAGAATAGCATTTAGAAGTTGGAATGATTTAAAACCTAATACAAAAGATTCAATAACTAGATATGATAACAGAACTAAGACAAATGAAACTTTCAAAAAATTTACATCTGATGACTGGGTAAATAAAATATATGAGTCTGTAAATAAAACAAGAGAAAATATATGGCAAACGTTAGACGGTAAAGATGTATCTATAAATAATAGAAATTTTAATAATGTACAATATGCTAAAGTTGAAAATAATCAAAATTCATTGTATAATAATGCAAATGAAAGTGAGAGTGATTTAAATGGGCAGATTCAAAGAGGAAGAATGGAAAAATTATCTGGACAGTACGATACCAGTATTCTTGAGAAAGAATCCTCAGATGGTAGACAATACACAACAGAAGAATATAAAAAATTTGAACAAACAATTAGACCAAGTGAGCAATCAAATCTTACCGAAGAACAAAAACAAAAAATGAATAATTATAAAAGACAATATAATAAAGATATTGTCTTTTTTGATGGGGACGAAAATCAAAACTATACAGCTGGAGCATCATTAACTGATAAAGGAAAAATCTATATAGATAGAAATACAGCTCAACATTATGGAGAAGATAAAGTTATTAATCATGAGATAATGGAGAGTGACATCAGGCATAATAGAAAATTATCAGATGATACTATTATGCCAGCTATTGAAAAAATAATGAATGACAATAAATTTGAAGAACAAAAAAATATATTTTGGAAAGGGCAAAAAGATAAAATACCATCTGATTATGCAATAGCCAAAGAAATACTATGTGATAGATTTGCAGAAATGAGAACAGGAGAAAAATGGGATTACAATAATGTATTATCTCAAGAAACTAATATGACAATAGATTTTAGTTTAAATAATTTCCATAAAAAATTATATGGAAAAGAAATAGAAAACCTTAATAAGAGTTCTATTAATTTGCCTGAAAATGATACAAATATTAATCAACCTAAAATTGGAGAATTTCCAGATAGCAATAAAACTAAACAAAGAAAGCATTATGATTCTATAATACATAGTCAATATTCAAGTGAAGATGCTAGGAAGATATCAAAGAAGTTAATGGGAACAGATACATATGTTCCTGAATCTAATGAAAAACAAATAGAAAGAGCAGATGAAAGAATAAAGATTGGTGGAGCAGAAGGTGAGTTAAGCAGCTTGATGTCAAGAGCTATGACAGGTGGAAATATAAAAGCAGATGATATTGCTGTTGGAGAAAGATTAATTCAGTATTATTCAAAAATAGGTGACAAAACTAAATTACAAGAAGCAATTCAAGCTACTGCGATGGCTGGTACTACAGCAGGTCAAACTGTTCAGGCAATGAGTCTGTTAAATCATCAAACACCAGAAGGGCAAGCAATATGGTTACAAAAGTCTGTGGAAAAGATGAATAATGACTTAAAAAAAGCTAGAGGAGATAAAGCTCAACAGTTTGATTTAACTGGAGAAATGTTAGAGAAAATTACTAATTCAAAAAATAATGAAGAATTACAAAATAATTTAGATGAGGTTTATAAGGAATTAGGACAACAAGTTTCTAAGACTACTATGGAAAAAATAGACAGTTGGAGATATTTTTCTATGCTTGCTAATCCTAGAACTCATATTAGAAATATAGTCGGAAATATTGCTATGGGTAAAACACAGATTTTCAAAAATAAAGTTGCTGGTGCTATAGAAGCAGTAGTAGGGAAAGTTAATCCAGAAATGGAAAGAAGACATACTTTGGTTCCTGCAAGTTCTGAAATAAAAGATTTTGCAAAAAATGATATAGTAAATGTTGCAGACAGACTAGGGTTAAATGAAAATAAGTATAATCCTAAAAGTAGATTGCAGAATAATATGAGAACATTTAAAAGTGATGCAATGGAGAATAGTTTAGGTAAATTGTTCAATTTTAATGATAATGCTTTAGAAGCGGAAGATGGTTGGGGATTAAAGGCAGGTTATAAAAAGGCATTGGCAGAGTATATGACAGCAAATAAATTAACTCCTGATAATATAACAGATGCACAATTATCTAAAGCTAGAAATTATGCTGTTGAACAAGCAAAAGAGGCTACTTTTCATCAGGAATGTAAATTAGCATCTCTAATAAATCAATTATCAAATAAGAACAAATTTGCTAAATATACAACTGATGCAATTTTACCATTTGTAAAAACCCCACTAAACGTTGCTAAGTCTGGACTTGAATATAACCCTGTAGGTCTTGCGAAAAGTATAGTATATGATACAGTGCAATTAAGAAAAGGAAATATTACTGTTAATAAATATATTGATAATATTTCTAAAGGTTTAACTGGAACAGGAATATCTTTAGTAGGGTATGCTTTAGCAGATATTGGAATATTAAAAGCTAGTGGAGGCGATGATGATGACAAAGAAAGCTACGATGAATCGAGAGGAAAACAAACATATTCTATAAGAATAGGAGATAATACATATTCATTAGATTGGTTAGCCCCTACAGGAATACCTTTATTTGTTGGTGCCGAGATGGCCGAGATGACACAAGCTAAAAAAGAAGAAAAAAGTTCTTCTTCAACAGATGATAACAGTAAATATAATAAAATTCTGGAAAGTGGGACTAATTTACTAAATGCGATGACAAATTCAATGAATCCTATGGCTGAGATGTCTATGCTTAGTGGCTTGACATCGGCATTGTCTAGTTATGAACAAGGTAGTGCACAAATGATTGCAAACATGGGAACAAATTCGGTTAAATCTTATGTTAATCAATTTTTTCCAACTGCATTAGGGCAAATTGCTAAAACAACAGATGAATATGAAAGGTCAACAACATCGACTAAATCAGGAATATTACCTAAAGCTGTTGATTCAACTAAAAACCAAATAATGTCTAAAGTACCAGGATTAAGGCAGATGCTTCCTACAAAAACAGATATATGGGGAGAAGATATAAAACAACCTAAAAATAAATTACAAAGAGGATTAGAAAATGCAATATTGCCATGGACTAGAAAAAGTATTGCTAGTACTGATGTTGATAAAGAATTGAATAAATTATATGAAAAAACAGGAGAAAGTTCTATTCTGCCAGACACAATAGATAAAACCTTAACAATTGATAGTCAAAAATATAGACTAACAGGAGAGGAATATTCAAAATATAAAGAAAATTTTGGAAAAACATCTTATAAAATGTTGGATAACTTAGTAAAAAGCAAAGAGTATAAAAAATTAACAGATGAACAAAAACAGAAATCAATTGAAAACATATATTCATATGCTAAAGAGTGTAATAAAGTCGATTATGCTAAAAATAATAAGTTAGAAATGAAACAAAGTACAATGTATAAAACAGCAGAAGCTGTAAAAAAAGATGGTGGAGTTGTTAATGACTATTTTGTTTATATAGGAGCAACTGATGGTATAGATAAAGCTAAAGAGAAGATGAATGTTTTAGCTAATGCTAATTATTCCGATAAGACTAAGTCATCTATATATAGCAATACAATAGGAAAAGAAGATGATTCATACAACAAAATATTGAAAAAAACGAATATAAATATAAGTGAATATTTGAAGTATAAACAACAAGATTTTGAAAGTGATAAAAAAGATGATGGAACCTTAAATGGAAAAGCAATAAGCAATAGTAAGAAGACTAAAGTATACAATTATGTAAACAATATGAATATTAATTATGATTCAAAATTATTATTAATTGGTATGCAATATAAATTAACATCATCTGAAATGGGAAAGGTTGTTAAAATTATTGATAACTTACCAGATACAACTAAAGATGAAAAGTTAAAAATATATGATAGAATGCAGGGATTTAAAGTATATAAAAATGGTACAATAAAATGGTAAAGATGCCTACATTTTACAAGTTTCGACAGAAAGTGCAATTAGTATAATTTATAATAAATAAAAAGGGGGGATTATAAATGAAAAAGATATATAAAGTATTTATTATTATTATACTAATTGAAATAATGTGTATACCAAGAACATATTGTAATATTTTACAAGACTTAGATGGTGAAGTGAAAATTCCGAATAGTGATGGACAAACAGATATATATACAGATATATATTCTGTCGATGAATTATATTCTGTCCTAGAAGATTTAAGCCAATCATATAATTCTTTATTTGAAAAGTATAATTCTTTAGAAAATGACAATATGGAGAGCAATAAAGAAATAGAAAAGTTGAAAGAAGAGTTAGATACATATAAGCAGGATAATGTAAAAAACAGTAATAGTACAGTTTTAATTATATTTGTTTGTATTGGTATTATTATAGGAATCTTATATTTAATTAGTAGAAATAATTAATAAAGCACTAGATTAATTCTAGTGCTTTATTCTATAGGAGGAAAAATGATAGAAAAGATAAAAATCAAGACTAAACTATCAAATCAAGATAGACAATTACCTCAAACAATGCAGGAGTTAGTAAATAGATATGATTTAGAAAATATTGAAGTTACAAACAAAATCAATGAGCTAATTGATTATTTAAAAGAAAGGGGGATTTAGATTAATGAAAAATTTCATATAAAAGGAGGATAAAAATGGATTTAGAATTTACAAGAGGAGATACTCAATACATAAAATTCCAACTAAAAGATGGAAATGGAGAACCATTAAAACTGACAAACTCAGAAAATTTGTATTTTACGGTAAAAGAAAATCAAAACAGTAAAAAAATATTAATACAAAAAATATTTCCAACAGAGATTAAATATTCAGAAGGATATTTTGTTTTTGAAATCACATCTGATGATACATCTGATTTAGCATATAATACATATCAATATGATATTGAATTAAAATCAGGTGATTACGTCAAGACACTAGGACTTGGAACAATAACTCTTACTGATGAGATAACATTTAGGAGGGATGAGTAGTGGAAATAATTATAAATGACTTAAAAAACATAAACAAAGAAGAAATCAAAATTGATGGATTAAGCCAAATTCCATTAATAAAAGGTGATAGTGCATATGAAGTTGCTGTATCACTTGGATTTACAGGTACTGAAAAAGAATGGCTTGAATCAATGAAATATGATGACACAAAAATAAAAAACGAAATTTCGAATAAAGTAGACAAAGAAGAAGGAAAAGGATTATCTACGAATGATTTCACTAGTTCATATAGAACAAAACTTGAAGGAATTTCAGAAGGTGCTCAGGTAAACACTGTGACGGGAGTTAAGGGTGATTCAGAAATAGTATATAGAACAGGTAATATAAATATTACAAAGAATAATTTAGGTCTCGGAAACGTAGAAAATAAATCATCTGCAAACATAAGAGAAGAATTAACAAAAGAAAACATAACGAAAGCGCTAGGTTATACACCACCAACAATAGATACTAATACAAAGTATGGATTGAATTTAGAAGGAAATACTTTGTCGTTGGTAGAAAATGGGAATACTTCAAAAGTAACTGTATCTACGAACGATACAACATATACTTTAACTCAAGATGCTAACAATGGACATAAAATAACATTAACACCATCATCAGGTACAGCTACTACTATAACTATTCCAGATAATAACACAGAGTACAGCGTAGCAACGCAAACAACTGCAGGTTTGATGTCGGCAACTGATAAGAAAAAACTGGATGGGATAACAGGAAGTGGAGCTAGCACAACTGTAATAGATAGTTTAACAAGTACGTCAACAACAAGTGCATTAAGTGCAAATCAAGGTAAAGTGTTAAATGATAAAATTACAAATAAAGTCGATAAAGTCAGCGGAAAGGGGTTATCTACAAATGATTTTACAAGTACATATAAAACAAAATTAGATGGAATAGCTACAGGGGCAAACAACACAACTGTAACTGACAATTTGACTTCAACTTCTACTACAAACGCGTTAAGCGCAAATCAAGGCAGAATATTAAATAATAAAATTCTAGACTATGAAACTGTTTTAGAATGGTAAAGGAGGAACTATGAGTAAATCAATAAAATTAAAAAATAATACATATTGGGATAGTACAGGAATTGTTCACAATAAGAAAATTTTAAGTGAAATAATTGATGTGAACAAATACAAATTAACAATAACAGCAGATAAAACCGCAGGAGAAGAAATAGAAATTCCATGCAAGTACAAGGTAGGAGCAGATGTTTTAGACGTTTACTTGAATGGTGAAAGATTAATAAAAAGCTCTGATGATGTTGGAACTGATGGACATTACTGCGAAATAGGAAGCAATGGAAGCATAAGTAATAAAATTAAAAGTACAAGTGATTGGAACTTAGAAAGTAACGATACACTTGAAATTGTTGTGAGAGGAGCGTGGAGTTAATGAAACCGTACAGATGGAAAACAATTTGGACAGGTTCTGCAACAACAGGAAATACTATATCAACTGGTGTTAATTTTAATAATATAAAAAGAATTAGATTCAAAGAAGACAAAAGCAATGTTTGGCATGAAGCAAATATAAGTGATTTCTTAAATGGAAAATCGTGTGCATGGTCAGTTGTATATAATCATTTTGAAGCATCACTAACAAGAATTTATGATTTTTGTATAAAAACGGAAAATAAAAATTTAGGTTCAATTTATGTTGAAAGATGTGGATATGTATTTGAATATGCTACAGACAATGTATTAGTATTTAACAATTCTGCAAATGGTAAAATTGAAGCTATTGAAGCTATTTATAAATAATAAGGAGGAATATAAAATGAAGAAATCAATGAAAGCGTTGTGGCTGTACACACACACACACACACACACACACACACAGGTAATTT